>Ga0157379_10000189_pt1 | contig 47351 bp, 45 predicted proteins | sample S25metaG_FD_121802 | JGI IMG/M metagenome (GOLD analysis project Ga0157379, IMG submission 121802) | Switchgrass rhizosphere microbial communities from Kellogg Biological Station, Michigan, USA - S2-5 metaG | ecosystem: Host-associated > Plants > Roots > Rhizosphere > Soil | place: USA... | reverse complement strand
GCGCCGCGCTGGCCGAACGGCCATGTTCGGCTTGGACCTCCGCCCGGCGGCAAAGGATATTGGGGAACCCCCAGCGCTAAGGTGCTGGTGGAAAACATCCCGGCAAAGCCCGCCATGAATGACGATGGCTTGCTCGCGAACATTGCCGACATTGACAAAGTAGCGCCCTTCAAACCGTGGGCGCGAGCATTGTATGAGTTCCGCCAGCGTGCACTTCTGACGGATGATCCCATCGCACGATGTCTCCCTCCGGGAGGTCCACGTCAATTTCAGATGCCTTACGGATTTCAATTCGTCGAACAACCGGAGCTGGGACGCATCCTGGTACTGCACGGTGGCGGGAACCGAAACTGGCGAATCATCAGTATCGATGGGCGTCCGGCCGTGGCGGCGTCGGAGGCTGTCGCCAGTTATTACGGTACGTCTGTCGGAAAGTGGGAAGGCGACACGCTAGTGGTCGATTCCGTTGGTTTCAATGAAAAATTCTGGATGACGGCCGGCGGGTTGCCCCACACGGAAGCCTTACACCTTATCGAGCGATTTTCGCGGCCTAACCTGAACACGTTGCGGTATGAAGTGACCGTTGACGATCCAAGAACATATACTCGACGGTGGACTGGCGGCTGGACAATCCAGTGGGTTCCCGACGAGGAACTTCAGGAATACTTCTGCGAGGAGAATGCGGATCCCGCATTCAACCGCTGATGGGAGGAATGATGAGAACACATCTCACTCTTATTCTCGGGCTTGTTTGCGTTAGTGTCGCGCCTTTGATGGCGCACCACTCGTTCGATGCGGAATATGACGCTGCGAAGACCCTGACAATTGTGGGTTACGTCACGAAAGTGGATTGGGTGAACCCGCATGCGTTCGTCTATCTGGACTCCAAAGACGACAAAGGCGCAGTCCGCAGCTTCCGAATCGAAATGGGGCCGCCCTATGCGCTCCAGAGGGGCGGATGGAAGAAAGACACACTGAAAGTTGGCGACAAGGTTACCGTGGAGAATGCCGCTCTCGCGAAAGACGGCAGCAACACGGCCGGATCTCTTCCCACAACCTCGATGACCCTGGCTTCGGGCCAGAAAATGGTCATGAGATGACCGTAAAGTCTCGACTGATTCTGACTGTTGTATTTGGCCTTCTGGCGTCCGCGGCTGCAGTCTCAATGATTGCGGGACAGGGAAGAGGTCAGGGAGCAGGCGCCGCTGCTGTGCAGCCTGCGGAACCGACGCCACGATGGCCGGATGGGCGCGTCAATCTCGGTTCGACTTCAGACATGAAAGGCTATTGGGAAGTCCGTCCAGGTCTCGGCGGAATGCCTCGCGCTGCAGACATTCCGATGCAGCCGTGGGCGCGTGCTCTTTCGGAGTACCGGTCATCGCACCCGGAGATCTATCCGCCGCTTGTGGGTTGCAAAGCTGCCGGCGGTCCCGGATTCTTCAACGCTCCAGGATTCGAGATCGTGGATGCGCCCGAACTCAAGAGCATCTTCATCCTCAATATCGCTGGGCCACACTCCTGGCGAGTGATCTATGTGGACGGGCGGCCGCATCCGACAGGCGATGCACTGCGTCCGACGTACCTGGGACACTCGGTGGGCAAATGGGAAGGCGATACGCTTGTCATCGACACGGTCGGTTTCAACGAAAAACAGTGGCTCGCTGGCAGTTACCCAACGACAGACAGGCTCCATCTTACCGAACGTATTTCCCGGCCAAATCTCAAAACGCTTTCCTATGAAGTCACGGTCGACGATCCAGGCGCCTACACCGCGTCATGGACCGGCCGGTGGACGATTTCGCCTGCCTCGGCTTCCACCTGGGTTGCGGGAGGTGAAATGTTTGAATACATCTGTCAGGACACACGTTGACGCAAATTCGGGGCGCAAGATCCCGAATTCAGAAAGGATGACTTGATGACAGCCGGGATGACACGACGGACATTTTTCGCGGTGACCGGAGCAGCAACCGTCGCTGCTGGCTGGAGTCGCGCAATCCTGTCAGCCCAGAACTACGGCGGAAAGAAAGTGCCGATTGGGCTGCAACTCTACACCATCGGCGCAGATCTACGCCGCGATATGGCCGGTTCGCTCGCCGCTGTCGCCAAACTTGGGTACAAGGGTGTCGAGTTCGCAGGCTTCAACAACGTTGAGGCGAAGGACATTCGGAAGATGCTTGACGAGAATGGCCTGCAGGCGATCGGTTGCCACACTGCCTTGAATACGCTTCAGGGAGACGAATTCGATAAAACCGTTGAGTTCAACAAAACGATCGGCAATCCGCGTTTAATCGTTCCCAGTCTTGCTAACAACTACACCAACAGCCGGATGACTATCGAAGGTGCTGCCGATATCTTTAACACGATCGCGGCGAAGCTGAAGCCGTTGAACATGAGAACCGGATTCCACTGCCACCCCGGAGAGTTTCGTCAGGTGGAAGGCGCAACCGTTTGGGACACATTTTTCAGTCGAGCCGATAAGAGCGTCATCATGCAGTGCGATCTCGGTCACATGGGAACCGCTGATGCCGATCAGGTGGCTTACCTCAACAAATATCCGGGACGCGCAGTCACTGTCCACGTGAAGCCTGCCCATGCCGCACCCTTGCTGGGCGACACCGCCGACACAAACAAGTGGCCGGAAATCTTTAAGGCATGCGAAACAGCAGGCGGCACGGAGTGGTACATCGTCGAATACGATGGCGGATCCATGGACAAGGTGGTTCAAACGATGGACGTCCTGAAGCGCTGGGGGAAGGTCTAACCGCAGGGCGGCGCATCGGAATTCGCCGGGGCGTGTTAATTTCATGGAATGAGCGACAACGTACCCCCACTGCGCCGCGCTCTCGACATCATGCCGTCGCCGCTCGCAGAATCACCAGGTTTGATTCTGCGTGATCCCTTTCGCTACACGCAGGCCGTTTTGCTGATTCCTTCGGGCTGGATTCCCGCGCTCGCACTCCTTAACGGAAGCAGCACGGAACTGGAGCTTCAGGAAACGCTCACTCGCGCGAGTGGAGGACAATTTGTTCGCCGCGAAGATGTCCAGCAGTTCGTGCAGATCCTTCGCAATCACGGCTTTTTGGAAAGCGAGGAGTTTCACAGGTTACGAGACGCACGGCAGGAGGAGTTTCGGCATGCGCCGGATCGTGAGCCGACGCATGCGGGATCCGCATACTCCGCTGACGCGGACGAACTGACGCGCCAGCTGCGGGAAGAGTTTCGCATTGTTCCGGCATCTCATGTTGTGCCACCTCGGCTTTTGGGTGTCGCCGCGCCCCACGTGAGTCCATCCGGTGGCGTGGAGAGTTACTCCGCAGCATATCGTCGCCTTGCGCCGGAACTTGGCAAACGAACATTTGTCATTCTCGGTACATCGCACTACGGGGCGCCCGAGAAGTTTGGCCTGACGCGGAAGGCATATCGTACGCCTCTGGGAAATGCCGAAGTGGATATCGAGCTCATGGAGCGGCTTGTCGCTAAAGCTCCTGAAGCGGTCATCCGTGAGGATTACTGCCATTCGGTTGAGCACTCTATCGAGTTTCAAGTTGTGTTCCTGCAGCAGGCCGTTCACCAGAGCATCAGGATTCTTCCCATTCTTTGCGGTCCGCTTTGGGAAAGCCTGCGCACCGGGCAGCCGCCAGATTCCAATCCTCAAGTCGCCCGATTCATTGACGCGCTTGCCGAGCTTGTTGTTGCCCAGGGTGAAAAACTGTTCTGGGTTCTTGGCGTCGATATGGCGCACATTGGCGCGCGTTACGGTGATGGCCTGGCGGTGCAGGCGCATGAAGGGAGGATGCGCGAAGTCGCCACGCTCGACAACGACCGGCTCCAGCGCGTTTGCGCGGGAGATACTTCGGGGTTTGTCGGGCTTGTGCAACCGAACCAGGATGAACTGAAGTGGTGTGGGTACTCGCCCTTCTACATTTTCCTCCGGACTATGGAATATGTTCGGCCGAAGCTCCAGGGCCGGGTGCTTCGTTACGATCAATGGAATATCGACGCGCAGTCCGTGGTCAGCTTCGGTGCTCTGGAGTTTTTCGACGGCGCTTTGCCGGCATAATTTCGATTCTTCGATGAACAGAGTCCTCATTCGATACGTCCTCCCGCTGTGTTCCTCCTTGCTCGTACTGCTGTGCTGCATGCAGGCCGGCTCCGTCGCTCGCCTTCAATCCAGCAGCACAATCGATCGAGACTTGACCGAAGTCAACATCACACAGCTGCAATCTTTGTATCGAGGTGGAAAGTACACAGTAGCCCAGGTCACGCAGTGGCATTTGAACCGTATTACGCGCTACGACAAGGTTTACAAAGCATTTCTGCATGTCGATTCTGCAGGAGCACTCGCTGCGGCAACTGCAGCGGACGCTGCGAAAAGGGCCGCGGGCTCACGGTTCAATCCCGGGCCGTTGTGGGGAGTTCCGATAGTGGTGAAGGGCAACACGAGTGTGAAGGGGTTCGTCACGAGCAGCGGTTGGGAAGGATACCTTTTGCCTGGTTTTGAGCTGCGGGCTCCCGCAGATGCCACGATTGTCGCGAAATTAAAGGCAGCTGGGGCTGTGATTCTCGGACACACCAACCTTCCTGACTTTGCCTCAGCGGACACGACGATCAGTTCCGCGGGAGGACGTACCGGCAATGCCTATAACTGGCGCTTTAGCCCGGGCGGTTCCTCGGGAGGAACCGCAACAGCCATCGCCGCAGACTTTGCGGTCTTTGGTACCGGCACAGACACCTCAAACTCGATTCGGCTTCCTTCCGGCGCAAGCGCTCTCGTTGGCGTGCTGCCAACGCGGGGACTTGTGAGCATCACAGGTATCCATCCGCTGGACTGGCTGCTCGATAACACGGGCCCTATGGCTCGAACCGTTACCGACGCCGCGATCGCTCTTTCCGTCATGGCGGGCGAAGATGCGAAGGATTTCCGCACGCAAGGATCTTCGACGAAAGCACAGCCGGGTCCTTACACACAGTACTTGAAGAAGGAAGCGCTTCGGGGAAAGCGATTTGGCATTCCTTCCTTCATCATGAATCATCCGTCGCTGAGGCCTGAGACTCGAGCGATGTTCCTGAAGTCTCTTGATGCGCTACGGTCAGCCGGCGCCACGGTTATGTCCGACGAAGCCATTCTGCCCGCCACCTTCGAAACCTTGACGGACGCGATAAACACGCGACCTTTTCTTCGAGAGGGGCTTGAACGCTTTCTCAAGGACTTTGGTCCGATGCAGTATCACTCGACCGCCGAGTTTGCGCGTGCGGTGGGAGCTCCGATTCCTTTGTTTTTTGTGGACGCTCCGTTGAGAAATCCGGAGACGGATGCAGGCGCAGAAGCGATTTTCTTTGGTCCTCAACGAATGGCGCTTGCTTCGTACCAGGACACGCTCGAACGCTATCGGCTGGACGGATACGTCTATCCGGCGCTGCAAATGCCGCCGAACGATGAAACAATTCCGCAGCCGGGTGGCCGCCAGAGTGAAGGGCCCCATTCTCAGACGGGATGGACGAACACGATCGGTGTGCCGGCTGTCACTGTTCCCGGCGGTTTTTATTCGGATGGATTACCATTCGGCCTCGAGTTTTCAGCACGCCCCTGGAAAGATGGCGACCTGCTCGGCTGGGCTTTTGCATTCGAACAAGCAACGCAATACCGAAAGCCACCCGTGTTGACTGACCGGAATTAGGGGACGGACTACTCAACCCCCAAACTGCTGACAAACATTGCCCCGAACATGGACAAATCGCACAGTAGTTTGGGGGTTCAGTAGTCCGTCCCCTAATTCTCTGTATGCTTGAGTTCTGAATGTTTTTTCCTGAAAGCACTACTCCTGACGCCAAACGATTGATCTTCACTCGCGCTCTGCGTGGCCTTGGCGACGGATTCGTCAGCGTTTACCTTGCCGCGTATCTTGCATTGCTTGGATTCTCCGAAGTCCAAATCGGGGCGATCGTCACCGCAATGCTTGTAGGGTCGGCCGTCTTCACGCTTCTTGCCGGCCTCGCGTCGCACAGGATCAGCACGCGTCGCGTACTGTTCGTCGCGGCGTTGTTGATGGGATTCACAGGAGCCGGCTTTGCTTCAATCACCGGCTTCTGGCTGCTGTTTTTCATAGCCTTTGTGGGGACGCTGAATCCGAGTGCGGGCGATGTGAGTATTTTTCTTCCCACGGAACAAGCAATTCTCGCTGGTGAAGCTTCAGCGAAGGACCGCACGGCTCTCTTTGCGAGGTACACGCTCGCGGGATCGCTCTTCGGAGCTTTTGGCGCATTGATGAGTGGCTTGCCGGAATCCGTTGCGCGTCGTTTGGATTGGAGCCTTGATGACGTGTTCCGGGCCGGCTTCGCTTTCTACGCGATACTGGCCCTTGTCATTGCCGGGATCTATGTTCGGTTGGAACACGGCAGTTCACCGACGGCGGCTAATGAGAATGCGCCGCTTCAGAAATCTCGCGCAGTGGTGGCGCGCTTGACGGCCTTGTTCGCCCTCGACGCGTTTGGCGGCGGCTTTGTAGTCGACTCCCTTCTGGTCTTATGGCTCTTTAAGCGTTTTGATCTGTCTCTCAAGGTCGTTGGCGCAGTGTTCTTCGGAACTCGCATGCTTGCCGCTCTATCCCAATTGATTTCGCCTCGCCTGGCAGAACGATTCGGGCCTGTCAGGACGATGGTCTTTACGCATATTCCGGCAAGCGCGTTTCTGGTCCTTGCGGCTCTGATGCCGACTGCACCGCTCGCCGTCGCGCTTCTGCTGCTGCGCATGGCGTTTGCATCAATGGATGTGCCCGTGCGGCAAGCCTACGTCATGTCCGTCGTTCCCGTTGAGGAGCGCGCCGCTGCAGCCAGCATGACAAGTGTTCCACGCAGCCTCGCCAGCGCCGTTTCGCCGTTGATTGCGGGATCTCTGTTGCAGGTGTCAACATTCGGCTGGCCTCTCTTGATTGGCGGAGCGCTTAAGATTACCTATGACATCCTGTTACTGGTGCAGTTCAGGCATGTGAGGCCCGGTGAGCTATCGTAGTTTCCAACAGAGGCCGTCATTCCGAAAACAACATGGGCGCAACATCATTCAAATTCCGCTGCCAAACGGGATACGTATGCGCGCCCCCGGTTACCCTCCAGATGTGCTCCACCTTGTGTTGCGAGAGCTGGTTTGAGAACTGGCGAACCGAGTCGAACAACGTGTCTTCCGTACCGCAACTGACCCATAGAAATTTGACCTGACTGTTGATTTTCGCCGCATCCGACAGCACCATCTCGAAATCCACACCACCGGTTGTCGGATTATTCGCCGCACCCATCGCAGGACTGAACGCTGCGACGCGGCTGAACAGCTCCGTATGGCTCAGCCCAAGCGCGAGTGCCTGTGCACCGCCCAGGCTTAATCCCGCAATCGCTCGATGATCTCGATCCGGATAAACGCGAAACGCAGATTCAATTGTCGGAATAACATCAGCCAGAAAGTCTTTCGTGAATCCCTCGCGCTGCATCTTGTTTTCTGCGGCATCTCCACGCGCGGCTCCGGGCGCGCGTGCAGCGGCAAACCCGAAGGGCATCACGACGACCATTGGCTTGAGCTTTCCATCAGCAATGAGGTTATCGAGAATCACATGGGCCTGGCCGCGCTGCGTCCACGATGTCTCGTCGCTTCCAGCGCCGTGGAGCAAGTAAAGAGTCGGATAGCGCGCCGTTGACTTCTCGTAGTCCGGCGGCGTGTAAACCATCACCTTGCGATCGGTACCGAGAGACTTCGACTTGTACGGCAGAGCCTTCACCGTGCCATGCGGCACATTTCGCACTTGCAAATAGGCTGGTGCGGTTGCGGGAGTCTGGGCTACCGCAACAGTCGAACTTGCCAGGAGCAGTGAAAGGATCTGCCTTCGCATGCGGGCTTTCATCGGGATTCTCCTGTCGTCAGGAATTTGCCGCGATTATACCCGCAAGACTACGTCGCGCGCGCACAAAGCTGAGGAAGGACTTCGCTGATCGGACCGTTGAGAACCGCGTCCGCAATAGCGTCGAACGGCGTCGGTTGCGCATTCATGATAACAACGCGTGCGCCTGCAGACTTCGCATAAGGAACTGCATGGGCCACGGGATAGACCTGCAGGCTCGTTCCGATCGATAAGAGAAAGTCCGTTTGTTGCGACGCTGTCAACGCGCGTTCAATCACTTCGGGCACGAGTTGCTGCCCGAATGAGATCGTGTTGCTCTTGAGCATACCGCCGCAATGACGGCATGGAGGATCGTCTTCGCCGGAACGCACGCGCTCGAGAGTTTCCAGCATGGGGCCCGTCCATCCGCAATCGAGGCAGATGACCGCATGCATCGTTCCATGAACTTCAATAATGCGATCCGCGGAATTGCCTGCGCGCTGATGTAGTCCATCGATGTTCTGCGTGATCAGCGCGTGAAGCTTGCCGCGTCGTTCGAGTTGAACAAGGGCTTGATGTCCCGCGTTTGGCTTCGCGGTCCATGCCGGAGAGTGGAGCCGGCTTTGCCACGCGGCTTTCCGCACCTCAGGATCGGCAACGTAATAGTTAATATTCGACATTTTTTCCGCACCAGGATTTCGCGTCCAAAGCCCCTGTGGCCCGCGAAAATCGGGTATCCCTGAGTCCGTTGAGATGCCCGCACCCGTTAGAACAACCACGCGCTGGGCCGTATCTATCCAGCGCTGAATCGTTTGGATGTCGCTTCCAGCCACGCGCAGATCTTACAGTACTTTCGCTTTAAGCATGCTGCCGTTGCCTTGTCCGGTTTCGATTGACTGCTGCCGGCGCGGGTCTATACTCGGAATCGTTGAGGGTTGCCAGGGCATGGTGCCGGGGCAATCAGCAACACAGGCAAGGCCTAGTTCCGATCTCGACCTGGGACGGAAACGGGGGACCCAAACAGCACGCGAGAGCGTGCTGCGGGGCGAATCCAGCGGATGGAAACATCCAGTGGTAGGGCAGCTTCCCAGCCCGAGCCCGTCAGCTAACCTCGTCGGCCAGAGCGGAAGCAACTATGAATCCTCACACTTTCGTTTTTTCAATTCAGAACTCCTGGACATTCGTTCACCTGTTTCCTGTGACCTGAAATCGGGATCTCCGTTGAGATCCAGTGCACGAAAGCAGCTGGAGGGCTGCATTTATGCCTATCACCCTGCTCCTTTGGACCGCCGGAATCGTAGTGGCGCTCTTTGTGATCCCGTGGCTGATTGGGATTCGCTACATTCCGCATAACAAGGTCGGTATCGTCGAGAAATTCTGGTCGCACAGAGGCTCGCTAACGGAAGGCCGCATCGTCGCTCTGAACGGAGAAGCCGGGTTTCAGGCCGAACTGCTTCGCGGTGGACTGCATGCGGGATTTTTCCCATGGCAATACCGCATTCACAAAGAGCCGCTGGTCATGATTGCCGAAAGCAAGATCGGCTACATCTATGCGCGTGACGGTAGTCCGCTGCCACCCACTCAGACGCTGGCGCGCATCGTGGACTGCAATTACTTTCAGGATGCGCAGGCCTTCCTCAACGGCGGCGGGCAACGCGGACGGCAGCGCGCGATCCTGCGCGAAGGCGTTTTTGCCATCAATTCGGCGCTGTTCGTCGTGATCACGGAGGACCGTGTGTTCGCGGGGCCGGTTCGAGAGAAAGAAGGCAGATACGGCGACTGGCAGGAGCAACTAAAGGAAATGCATGGATTCGCTCCGGTCGTTGTGGGTTACGGCGGAATGCCTGCCGAGAGCATCGAGGAACCGGTTGTCGGCGGCGCAGACGTCACGATCGCGCCGACAGACACTATCGGCATTGTCACGATTCATGACGGTGCGCCTCTGGAGTCCGGAGAGATCATTGCTCCCGAAGTACGCGCGAGCCAGCGGGATCACAACTACTTTCAGGATCCCGAGGCGTTTCTGGCCCTGGGGGGACGCCGTGGAAAGCAACTGCAGGTGTTGACGGACGGCACGTTTTTCATCAACCGTTGGTTCGCTACGGTTGAAGTGCGTCCCAAGACTCTCATCCCGATCGGCTACGTCGGTGTAGTCGTTTCGTATTACGGCAGCAAAGGCGAAGACGTGACGGGCGCAGGATTCCGCTACGGCGAACAGGTCGAGCCGGGGCAGCGCGGTGTATGGAAGCAGGCATTGCCACCGGGCAAGTATCCTGTGAACCCGTATGCCGTGAAGGTCGAACTCGTGCCGACGGTGAACTTTGTCCTGCGATGGATCACCGGGCAGGCGGAAGCTCATCAATATGACAAGGATCTTGTAAGCATCGCGCTGATTACGGCCGATGGTTACGAGCCCGTTCTTCCTCTATCGCTGGTCTTGCACATCGACTATGAGAAGGCGCCGAGCGTTGTGCAGCGATTCGGCGATGTGCGAAGGCTGATCACGCAAACGCTGGACCCGATTCTGACGTCGTATTTCCGCGACGTGGCGCAGTCGTCGAATATGCTCGATCTGCTTACGCATCGTGAAGACATCCAGCGTCGGGCTACCGAAGAACTCGGGAAGCGATTCAAGGAGTTCGACATCAATTGCATCGCGGTATTGATCGGACGTCCTGAGTCTCGGATGGACTCGGATAATGTCGATCCTATCGAGCGTCTCTTCGACCAGTTGCGCATGCGGCGACTGGCCGAAGAGCAGATCTCCACGTTCCGGAAACAGGAGGAAGCAGCACAACATCTGAAAAATTTGAACAATGCGAAGGCGGCCGCGGAGAAGCAGGCCGAACTGACACAGACCAAGATTGAAATCGAAGTTGCCGGGAACCGCGGCGAGGCCCAGCTTGCTGAGGCGCAGCGGCTCTCACGGCGCGACATCGCGCGAGCTGAAGGCGAATCGCGCTCCAGGGAATTGCTGGGTCGAGGTGAAGCTGCAAAGATCGCTCAGGTGGGTCTTGCTGAAGCAGCAGTTTCGTTGCAGAAGATTCGCGCCTATGGCGATTCGCGATTGTTTGCGTTGAACCTGGTGGCGGACCGCTTTGCAGGCAGCGCTCAGCCGATCGTGCCGGAGCGGTTGCTCGTCATGGGCGGCGCCGGAGGCGAAAAGCTGGACCTCGGCTCTTCAAATGTTTTTAGTCAATTTCTCACGCTTTTGTTAGCAGAGAAATCCGGCATCGGCGTGACCGAAGGAAGCACAGGTCTGGAGGATCTCGAGAAGCTGACTGCCAGCATGGCTAAGAAGTTCGAGCAGGCCGCCGTCGCCGAAGCGGCACCGGAAGGCGTCAGCGGCTCCGGATCGTAACCCGCCCGTCGGTAGCGGCTGAAACCACAGGGTGCTTCTTGAGATATGAGGCGATGGCATCGCGGAGCAGGATGCCGGTGTCTCGAGTGGAAGCACCCTGTGTGAGTTCCATCAGGCCATCGCCACCGGCAGCCATGAAATCGTTTACAGCGACGCTGTATTGTGCGGCGTCCTGGATGGGCTGGCCGTCGGTTAATGTGGCTGCGACCAGTTGACTGCCCCGCGCCCGCGTTGCGTCCCACGACACTCGAACTCCGCTGACTGCGAGCACACGTCGATTCAGCACTCGCTTTACCTGCACGCCCGTCAGGTTCATTGTCACAAGGGTGTTTTGAAAAGGGATGACATCGAAAATTGCGCCTCGCGTGATTGGACCCCGGTTAAGCGGCGCGCGAATGCCCCCGACATTCTGAAGCGCGATCTGGGTTCCGGTCGCTTCGCGCAATGCGTCCGCAACCATGTTGTTAAGCGAGGACTCTTCCGTGTCCGACTTTCTAAGGTCTGCTCGTGATTCGCCGACGCGCTCGGCAGACCGAGCGGCAATCGTCTTCTCATACGGGGCGATTACGGCCTGAATTTCCGGATCGGGAGAGAGATTTCTCAGCGGAATCAGTTCAGACATGATGGCTTCGGGAGTCTTTCCGGACAGTCGAATCGTAACTTTGCCCACATTCTGTACGCTGCTTCCCGTTTCGACGATCAGGGTCTGCCCCACCTGCGTGCTGCGGGCCGCGTGCGGATGACCGGCAATAATCAGACGTATCTCTGGAAATGCCTTTGCGACCTCCAGCTGTTCTTCAGCAGAGATATGAGCTAGAACGATCTGGAAATCAGAAAGCGGACGAACCTTGGGCAGGGTTTCGCGCATGGCCTCGACCAGGTCCTTCACGACAATCGTCTTCATGTTTTTCGGATGCGTAACCTGCGCCAGGTTCTCGACAGTCAGGCCGATAACACCGATGCGGATGCCCTTCGCAGTGAGAATCGTGTACGGGCGAACCTCGTCAACGCCGGTGACGTTTGCAGAAAGAACCGGAAAGCGGGCTTCTTTGATGCGGCTTCTCAACTCCGGTATTCCGTAATCGAACTCGTGATTGCCGAGCGCGGCGGCGGCATACCCGAGCTTGTTCATGACTTCTATCATGGGCTTGCCGAAAAACTCATCGCTCGCCATCGTTCCGGTAAACATGTCCCCAGCATCGAGAAGCAGGTCCGGCATTTCGCGTCTCACCACCGCTGCGAGCTGGGCCAGACCGCCGGCGCCGTTGCGTGGCAATACCTGTCCGTGCATGTCATTGGTGTGAAGGATGACGAGGGTCGTCGGAGCCTGTGGCAGGAGAAGCCCCGGCACGAGCAACAGGAGCAAACAAATCCCTAACCAGTGTCGGCGAGTCATGTTGGAAAGAGTATAGGAGCTTCGAAGAAAAGAGGGAATCCCTACCCGTACGACGTGCAAATCTCAGTTCACAATTAATCAATCATGAACTTAATTCCGAACCCACTTTTCGATCTCATCTGTCGCCGTCTCCAGTGTGTTCGCCCCTTTTCTGCCAACCTTTAGGGAGTGATCGCCACCCTCGGTCCAGACCAGTGTCGCGCGGTCCCCAAGGCGATTTACGACTTTCTCCAGCAAAGGACGTTGGGCAAATGGATCCCGTGTACCGCTGAGAAAGAGCATCGGCAGGTTGATGTCGTAGAGATGGGCGTCGCGCATTTGATCCTGTTTGCCTGGGGGGTGCAGGGGATACCCAAGAAAGACAAGTCCCCGGACTTGCGGTGTATCTCCGGCGATGTACGATGCAACCCGCCCGCCCATCGACTTGCCGCCGATGAAGATCTTCTCCGGCCTGTGCGCATCAGCCACTTCACTCACGATTTGACGGTAGAGTGCCTGCATCTTGGGTTGGGGGTCGGGCACCTTCTTCCCCTTGTCGATGTACTCAAAGTTGAACTGGACTGAAAGCAGTCCGCGCTGAGGCAACGCTTCCTGAAAGAACTTCATAAACGGCGAATCGATCCCCTGACCTGCGCCGTGAGCGAGGATAACGGCGATCTGACGGTTCCAGCGTTCCGGAAGGCTTGCTTTCCAGGTCATTGGCACCTCTCGAAGTGGCGCCTGAAGTGCGACCCTGAGGGTAGAAAGCGTTCCAGTGTAGCCTTCGCCGTCACCGGAGGCAATGCGGATCCCTCTCGCCACAAGTTCTCAAACAGCAACTCGGTCGCCCCAACTGCGAGGGAAGGGAAGGCCCCGTCTTCGACCTCGCCAAAACCCACGATGAGGAGCCGCGTGAACAACTCTTTCATCGCACGACTATAGGCCGTTTCGTTATTTCGTCCCTGCAAATCAGCGAACTCTTTTAACTTTCGCGTGGATAGTGGAGAGTTGTTCTCGAGGATCTCGAACAGCACTCTCGCCGTCTCGGAGAATTGATTGCGAGACATCTGATGCGTGCGCCTGACCGAAAGCATGGCCGTGAAGACTTCCTGCGAAAAAAAGGTGGCTCGGTTCTGGTACCACTTGGAGTACACGACCTCACGACAATCCGAAAGGCGCTTCATCATTTGCCACATTTCTCCGACACGGTAATCGCTATTCTCATTCCAGTCCCAGACCATGCGGGTCTTCGGAAAGAATTCGGACCAGAGGGAATGCGGCTGCTGGGAATTGTTGATCGGGAAAACAAGCAGAGCCCCATGCTGTCGAACGCTGTTTACCGCGGACGAGAGCTGAAGCTTTTTCCCGAGGCGCGCGCTCATAGCTTTCGATCATATACCGGGTTTGCGTGAACGCTTTACATGGTGTGCTATGGTCGCGTTTGATGATGCCCCAACGGCCATCGATTGGACGCATGAGCTGGAACGATCTCCTTTTCATGCACTGGCGGGTCGACGAGAAGATTCTGCGGAACGTCGTACCAGCTGATCTCGAAATAGATCTGTTTGAAGGCGAAGCGTGGCTAGGCGTGATTCCGTTTGTCATGGCCGACGTCCGGCCGCGCTTCATTCCTTCGGTCTTCGCTTCGAATTTCCCCGAGCTCAATGTTCGCACCTATGTTCGATACAGGGAGAAAGCAGGAGTGTGGTTTTTCAGCCTGGATGCTGCCAGCCGTCTGGCGGTGCGGGCGGCACGACGTTTCTTTCATCTTCCGTATCAATTTGCCAGGATGGCGGCATCTTTTGACGGAGAGTCTATCGAGTATCGTAGCCAACGTGCCGGAAGGCCAGGTGTTCAATTGCTGTGCCGGTACAAGCCTGTTGGGCCCGCGGTCCGCTTCCGCTCCGAGACGTTGGATTCGTGGCTCACAGAGCGGTATTGCCTGTTTGCCGCGAACCCTGTTGGCGAAGTTTTTCGCGGTGACATCTACCATGAGCCCTGGCAGCTTCAACCTGCCGAGGTGGAAATTGAGGCGAACACGATGACCGCTCCGCTCGGGCTGACATTGCCCCATGAGATGCCACTGCTGCACTTCGCTAAGCGTCTCGACGTACTCGCATGGCCTCTTATTCACCCTGGTGCGCCGCGGTGAGGGGCAATCCAAATCGGATCGTCAGACGCTACGCGGTTCATATCCTGCTCGCATGTGCCGTCGCCGCCACCGTGGCTGCATTTTCCAATCGTGCTGTCTATATCGATGAGAATTTGTTTCTGCGTGTGGCCCAAATGAAGCGCGACTGGGGAGTCTTTCCGAGCGGGGAATGGCTGTTCTTCGGAAACGTGGCGCCTTTGGCAGCGCATACACATTCTCCATTCGGAGAATATTGCCTTTCGCTGCTCTTCGGGATCTTGGGACGATTTGACGAGCCGGCATTTCGGCTCGCGTTCGGGGCTTTCTTTTCGATTGTGGCTGTGTTGAGTTTCTACGGCCTCGCTCGACGCGTGTCGAGCCACCCCGGTTTGCAGGCGTTGCTGTTCCTTGCGAGTCCTGCATTCTTTGTCTTTAGTCCGACTCTGATGATGGATGTTCCGATGCTTGCGTTCTTTTTGGCTGGCCTCCACGCCTATCTCAAAGGCACTGCGGGCTCCCGTCGCGGACTTCCAGCAGCTGCTTTTTGCTTCACAGTCTCGATCGCGTTCGGTTATGCCGCGATTGTCCCGCTGGCCTGCCTCTTCGTGACGGCGTGGTGGAAACGTCGGCCGCTGCTGGAACTGATGGCGCTCGCAGCACCCTTTGTAGCGGTTGCCCTTTGGGCTATTGCTCTGACCGTTCACTACGGAGAATTGCCGTTCATCCAGACAGCCAGACATTTTTCCCGTGTCGGTTCCATTGGACAAAACGTGTTGGCAGTTCCGAGTTTTCTCGGCGGTGTGACCTTATGTCCATGGCTCCTGGTGATGCTCTCATTGCATGAAAACAGACGCTCTATTCTTGGCGTGACCGTGGCAAGCGTAACGTCCGCCTTTCTGCTGAGCTGTTTTGTAGGATGGATTACCTATCGCTATGGACTCTGGTACGTCTTTCTGGCGTCGGCCGGCATTGCCCTGATTCTGCTATTTGCGAAACAACTGCCCGCGTTGCTACGGAATGGCGGGATGTTAGAAGCGTTCGTGGCGCTCAGTTTTCCCGGCGTGTTGTTGTTTTTCGTGATCGTTGGCGAGTTCATCAGCGCGCGTTATCTCCTGCTGGCACTGCCGTGCTTGTATCTTGCCCTCCTTCACGGTGCGCCACAAAAACAACTCGTGGTGCTGATCATCGGGACACTGGGTGTTTCTATTCTGGTGGCTGTAGCGGACTACAGGTTCGTGAATGTCTACCGCGATTGGGTGACTGCAAACATTGCATCGGTGGAGCAGGGTATTCATGTCTGGAACTCCGGGGAGTCCGGATTGCGGTTCTATCTTGAGGAACGTGGCATCGGTACTCTCTCTTACGTCGATTCGCGACCTCAGGGTGGCGATCTCGTGGTCCGCCAGCGAATGTTTCGTTATTCGCTTCCCGAACGTATTGAAACGATGCTTGTCACACTGAGGACATGGGAACTGACAGATCCCTTTCCAATTCGTACCTTCAACCAGGAAGCGGGCGCGGGTTTTCATGGAAGTACGCTGGGATTGGTTCCCTTTGCTGTATCCCGCAGGCCGTACGATGTCGTCGAGATTGCGGAGATCACGCCGCTTGCGCAGGCTAAGCCGGCAGCAGTCTGGAGCGAGCAAGGGCCTCTCCTGATTCAGAAAGATACTGTCGTGACGGTGCCGGTGAAGTTGCCGGCTCGCGCCCACGTTGAATACGAACTGGAAGGCAATGGCGCCGTCGAAATCCGCGATGGGGTCGTGACGTTGCGGAAGGATCAGGTCGGTTCAATCCGGTGGCGAAATTTCCGAATGGTTCCTGAAACACTCGCCAGCGGACAGTAAGTCTATCTGGAGACCAACGCTTCCTTCGCCTGCTTGCTGTGAGGCAACGGACGGATCTTGCTCATGAGCGCACCAAACTTCAGTGACGCTTCGTAGATCGAGCCGCAGCTGATTCCCATTGGAAGACGATGGGCTCCGACCGCTTCCAGGCCTGCTGTCGCCATACAGCCACACTGCGAGCAGTCCGGTGTACCTCCGAACTGACAAGGGGTGACGCGGTGGCTCAGGTTTGCAGTGATTGTGGTTGTTGACCGCGCAAAGATGCAGTGTTGCGGATCGGCCGGCGGAGTAAGGAAAGCCTTCAGGGCGGCACTGGGCATCGCAAGTTTCGGAAACTCGTCGCGAAGGCTCAGCAGTTCCTCAATCACGCGACGGCGCACGTCCGGAGGCAGGATTTCATAGCTGGTCTCACCCATTTGAGGAGTGAAGAGACTGATCCAGACTTTCTGCGTTTCCTTCTGTGCGCTCCAGAACGACAGGAATTCGCGAAGATACCCCGGACGCTCCGTCATTTGCCGTGTGATGGTGCAATGGACGGTAATGTGGTGCCCCTTGATATGTTGCAGAATGCGTTCGTATGTCGCGGGTTTCCTGCGCACGTCGTGCTCGGCGGGAAGTCCATCAATGGAAACTACGAGATCCATCTTTTTAATTCGAGACCACTCCAGAGGAATCGGGCGCACAGCGCTGGTGACGACTTGAATGTACATATTGCGCGCTTCGATCTGAGGTAGGATTTCGCTGACCTCCTTGTAGCGCACCAACGGCTCGCCACCCACCAACGATACGTGAACAGGCCGGTACGTATCGATCAGGCCCATCACTCCATCGACGAGTTCCTTCCCACGAAAATCGCTCACTTGACGTAAAACGGCGCCTCCGCCGAGGTGTTCGTCACCGTATGCATAGCAACCTGGACATGTCAGTGGACATTCCTTCGTGATTTCGATCGATAGAAATGGAGTGCGTCCCGCTAAAATCGTCTTCCAGCCACGAACCACATCGAGCGTTTTCATCGGCCTATTAGAGCATGAACTGGAGTTTGAAAAAATGTACAAACTAGTATTGATAGCGTTCGGAGGGATGTTGGGAACGCTTTGCCGCTATGGTTTGGGAACGTGGGTGGAGCAAAGCGTCCCCTCACCGTTCCCCTATGGGACAGCTGTCATAAACCTGGCGGGTTGTTTCATGGCGGGGCTTCTGTTCCCGATTTTCGACCGTACGTCGATCGCGCCGGAACTTCGCCTTGCCGTATTCACGGGGTTTCTCGGCGGGTTTACGACCTTCTCGGCCTATGGCCTTCAGACCGTAGTGCTCGCTGACGCGCGTCCTGGCTTGGCAGTCTTGAATGCCCTGGTGTCGAATGTTGTGGGTCTTGCGCTGGTGTGGGTCGGCATCAACCTTTCGCGATCGTTCCTTTGAGATACAATTAACTTCATGCGAATCCGTTTCATCGTCGGGTGCGCTGCCCTGCTGCTGGCTCTTTCCCTGCAGCTTCAAGGGGCCGACCCAGCCTGGATTCAGGTCAACTCGCGAAACTTCGTTCTCTACACGGACACAACAGAAATCAAGGGCCGTCGTCTCCTGGAGGACTTTGAAGGCAGACTGGCCGCGCTTGGCTCAGCACTGGGTGAAGTACCGCAGCGCCAGTTTCCCGTCGAGGTTTTCCTGTTCAGCAAGAAGGAGGAGTTTCTCGAATCGGCTCCTCGGCCCACAGGTCCTGAGGGTGGAGGCGAATTCGTAAAGTCGGCCTATTTGTGGCGCGGCCCGGATCGCATTTTTGTGGGCGCTCGGGATAGGCCACCGTCAGAAATTTCGGATGACGTGGGGCACGCGCTGGGACACATTTTCTTTGAACGTACGGTTATCTGGAGGCCATTCTGGCTTGCTGAAGGCGCTGCCGAATATTTTCGAAAGGTCGGAAGGGGGCCGGACAACAAACGTGTCTCCGAAAAGGAAGGCTACCCTGTAGAGGATCTCGCCGAAATCGTCCGGCCTCCTAAATATGACGATGATGCGCCGGCACAAAACATCACAGCTTTCAGGATTCAGGCCCAGAGGCTCTTTCGTCTCATGCTTGCTCCGGGCCACGCCGCTGAGTTTCGGGCGTACTTGAAGGAACTGGGCGCTCTGGAGGGAGAGAACGCGAAGCTGATGTCCGACCTCAAGGGCCTTCAGGCGGAATTCAACGGCTTCACGGAAACAACAGTCAGTCCGGGAACTGGTAACTTCGATATCAAGGCTGCGTCGATGTTTCCGGACGCTATGTCGATTCATCGCGGAGACCTTTTACTGGCCGCGGCGAGGACATCGGATGCCGCGTCCTGGTATGAGGCGGACAATGCCGCTGCACGTGGCGCTCGCGCTATTTTGGCCCGCTATTCCCGTTCAGGAGGCGAGCCGATCCGCCTGCTGGCGCGTGCTGCCATGGAAATGCCAAATACAGGGCTTGTGCAATTTCACACGGGCAGCGTCGAGACAAAGAATCCGGAAGACCTTCAACTACAGGTTGCGGCGCTCGATCGAGCCATCGCGCTCCTGCCAAAACTCGGACGGGCGCATGCCCAACTGGCTCGTGTGAGTACGCTGATGGGCAGAGGTGAAGCGGCTCTTCCGGAGGTCGATAAAGCTCTCGCGCTCGAGCCGGAGTATGCGGACCAGTATCTAATGATCCGCTCCGAAGCTCTTCTCTCGCTGAATCGCTTTGGGGAATCCGCGTCTGCCGCGCAGCTTGCTGCGAACCTGCCTCATTCGGATCTGAGCGTCGACTACGACCGCAAGAGTGCGGAAATGACCCGCCGCGCGGAGGAAGCTCGCCGAGAGCTGGAAGGACGCCAGTTGCAGCGTATTCGGGATGAAGTTCAAGCGATCGTAGCGCAGCGGGAGCCTCCGGTTCCGCCTCCACCGCCCGTTACGCGCCCTCCGGATCTTTTCGGAAAGATCGAGTACAGCGTGCAATCCAACAGGCAGCTCAGTATCGTCGATGCCCCATTGCCGATTTATAGAGAAACTCTGATTCAGAAAAGCTCAGCGGGCAAGATTACGGTTCGAGTCACGATCGGTGCTGACGGAAAGGTGACGCAGGCTGTCATAGCGGACTCTCAGCTTCCGGAGATGAACACATCAACACTTGAGGCGGCAAAAAAGTGGACATTCGCTCCGGCTGCAGGCCGCGCGCCGGTCGAAGCTCGGATAGTTTTTACCTTCAGTGTTCAATGAAGTGTCCCGTCTGTTTGAATTCCGGTACTGTCCACCAGCGGTTCAGAGGCAGCGACTTCCTTTTTGGGACAACAACGAAAACCTTTGGATTTAGCGCCTGCGGCAGTTGCCGCAGTCTTTTCCTGGACCCAGCTCCCGTGGAAGAGGAACTGGCGGACTTCTATCCGTCTCGCTACTGGTGGAGCACGTCGCCGGGCCACCTTAACAGACTGGAACGAATCTATCGGGTGATCGCGCTCCGCGATCACCTGTCGTTTATCAAGATTGCGTCGCGCACGTTGATGGATGAGGGGGCACGCGTACGATTGCTTGATGTCGGTTGCGGCGGCGCGACGCTGCTTGGGGCGTTGAGAAATCGGGGGTTCCAGGTGCTCGGGTTTGACGCTTCACCGGAAGCCGCAGCAATCGCAAAGGCAGACCATGGCGTCGACGTCGTCACCGCAGCCCGATTGCAGGATGCGAACTTTTCAAGCGGGCAGTTTGACGTCGTCACGCTCTTTCACGTTATGGAGCATGTGCCGAACCCGCACGACCTGCTTGCGGAAGTCCGAAAGATTTTGCAGGCGCAAGGAAGGCTGATCCTGCAGGTTCCGAATATCGCGAGCTGGCAGTTCCGGCTATTCGGCGGCCTTTGGTACGGACTCGATGTTCCGCGCCACGTCATTAACTATTCCACTCAGTCCATCTGTCAGCTGCTTTCCAATTCAGGCTTCCGCGCCTGCCGCGTTCGCCATTTCAATCTGCGAGACAATGCGCCTGCCCTCGCGTCGAGTCTGTTCCCCTCCTTGGATCCTGTGAGCCGCCGCGTTCGGTCGGGCCAGGATGGCAAGGAATCTGGAGTGGTGGCCTGGGTAAAACATTCGCTCTATGTGGCTGCAGTTGCGGCGGCGTTCCCGTTTGTAGTGGCAGAATCGCTGGCGGGCTTTGGAGCGACGGTGATGATCGAAGCGGAGAAGGTCTGAGGCTATTTTGCGCCGAACTTCAGAACGACGAGGGTGCTGTCGTCGGTTTGTCTGCACCCTCCCATGAAAGTCTTCAAAGAAGCTCGAATCGAGCGATGCATTTCCGCAGCGGACTCCGTTTGGTGTGCCTTGACCACGGCGTTCAAACGTGTGGCGCCGAAGTGTTCGCCGCTACCACTTTCGGCTTCGGTAACGCCATCCGTGTAAAGAACCAGAGTCGAACCATTAGTTATGTCGTGCGTCTCCAGTTGTACCTTCATGTTCGAGAAAAGTCCGATGGGTAAACTGCCGCCATGTTCCAGCCACTGCGAGTTGCCATCGGAATCCAGAAGAAGCGGCGGCAAATGACCGGCCCGTACACAGTGAAGCTTTCCTGTTGCGGAATCGACAAGCACTCCAATCAGTGTCACGAATGTTTGCGATCGCGTTGTTTCGATCAGTGATTCATTCAAGATAGAAATAATCCGCTCGAGTGAATCGACGTGGCGCAACAGCGCGCGGCAGGTTGCGTGCAGCGATGTCATAACCAGCGCGGCGCCAATTCCTTTTCCGGAAACATCCCCGAGCATGATGATGAAGCGGCCGTTCGCCAACCGGTAGTAATCGAGATAGTCGCCGCCCACGGCTTCGCACATCGTGCTGGATGCCGCGATCTCGACGCTGCCGCATTGCGACGGAAGGCCGGGACATAAGTTCTGCTGAATTTCTCTGGCCAGCGCCAGTTCCTGTTCCATCTTCCGCTTTTCCAGAAGCTGCCGGTGCAGCCAGGCGTTTTCCAGAGCGAGCCCGATATGGACAGACACATTACGAAGGAACTCGTGGTCGTCGTCCACGAAGGGTCGGGATCGATTCAGCAGTTCAAGCGCGCCAACGGTATGCCCGGCACGATTGAGGATCGGCATACAGAAGACATCTTTCGTTCTGTAGTCGAGCGTGGCATCGATCGCCGAATTAAAACGATCATCCGCATAGGCGTCGGGGATATCGATCGTTTCTCCTGATAACGCCACCGCGCCCGCGATGCCGCTATTCAACGGCATACGGATTTCCGTTCCCTCCACACCCTGAGCCACGAGAGACAGAAGCTCCTGCCGATCACGGTCCACTATGAACACCGTGCCTCTGTCGATGTGGACCTCTTCGCGGACGATTTTCAGAATGATGCCCGTCAGTTCGGGGAGATCAATGGTGGAGTTCAGAAGCTTTGCAGCCTCCAGCAACCGTCGTAGACGGTTGTCGTTTCGATAAGCTTCGAATTGGGTCAAAGCGGACTGAGACATAGGCAGTGACGATGCATTAGATACGGTGGACAGGACGCGTTCAAGAGGAATTGGGGAAGGATCGAGGGAGGACGCGGGATCCGGTCAGGATCCCGCGATTCAGCTAGGGGATTCGGCTAATTTTGTAAATGGCGTTGTCCGTAATGGACACGACATACAGATTTCCGTCCGGTCCCTGTTCGATGTCCGGCGTGGTGCCGAATCCGGTGCCGATTATCAGCGATTCGCTCTCCGTGCCCTCGAACTTTTGAGCGCGAAACAGATTGTCTGCCACCCGATCGGCAAGCCTGGGATCAGCGCTAACGTCTACGTGAAGCCGATCCGGCGTCATTTTGAACCGATAGAGGCTTCCTCCGGTGCCGCCAACCTGGTTAAAACCTCGAGCCGACCCGATCCACAGGGTGCCGTTATATTCCGGTCCTAGAGCGTTGCCATTGACGAAGGTTGTGCCCGACGGACCAATCTCATATTTCCAGCTGAAGTCGGGATCCACATAGGTCGCACCAGGCAGCATGAACATTCGCATCTGGGCAAGGCCCGCATTGTAAGCGGCGCGCGTCGGTGGATACCGGGTCTGTTGCAATGCCGAACCGAACAACGTGGTCTCGATGAACTTCCAGTCCGACATTCGACTGAGCGGTCCCATGGTTTGTATCCATCCCCCGTTCATCCCGGGAATGACGCGGTTGAGTTCGGAGTAGGCGTCATCGGAGTTTTCGGTGACCCAGAAGTTGCCCGAAAACGGATCGAATGCCATGCCGAAGCTGTTGCGGTGCCCATAGGAATAGACCTTCTGAATGTTTGCCCCGACCTCACCACCCATTGCCGCACCTGCTGCAAAGAAGGGATTGTCGGATGGCGCCGTGCCGTCGGAGTTGAGCCGGAGCACCACCCCGGTCAGATGAGCATTGTCCGGCTGCGGACCGCCAAATGTGTCGTCCGTGAGTGGATCGGTGAGGAACGGGCCATTCGGAAGATTCTGCAACCAGCCCCGACGTCCCTGGTCGCCCATGAACACGTAGAGCTTGCCGTCGGGTCCAAACTTCATCACACCGCCGTTGTGATTTCCCTGCTCCGCGCCATTGTTAGTTCCCGGGTGTCCGGGAACCGCAATGTTATCCATTTGTCGTGATCGCAGCGCGATAATAGGGTTTGCAAAAGTCAGCGTCGCGCCATCCCATATATAACGATCAATCCGATTACCGGTGAGCGGCACATCCGTGACGGCGCCCGAGTCTGCGCCGGTGCTGCTTTCCGTCCATCGAATATAAACGGAGGGGTTCGTCGGGAAATTGGGATCCAGTGCCATGCTCAACAGGCCTCGTTCGGAGTTGGAGTTCACAGCAAGGTCCAGCACCGGTGTCGGCTGAATGACACCATTAATGACCCGCTTGATCTGACCCGAAGCCCGTTCCAGCACGAGATAGTCGTTAAGACTCAGGAAGACCATTCCGATCGGCTGGGCGATTCCGGAATTCAGGAGCGTCGTGGCCTGAAGATTAGAATCGGCCATTGCCAGCGGAATTGAATCGGCTTTGATGACACGGGTGTGGTTCACCAGCATACCGAGAATAAGAACCGGCAGCGTGTATGCGGCAATCCACCTTGCGATTTTCGGAATGTGGACTCTCATAGGCCTCCTAACGAAACGTCATTACACGAGCGGTCAGAGTCAGAGCATTCTTCCTTTTTAGGCAGTGTTCGGTAGAAAACGGCGACGTACGGCCAGGAAAACCAGCAAGCCAGTCCCGATAAGCTGGATCGAGTGGGGCTCGGGAACTGTGACACCCGTTTCCAGGCTCACGTTGTCCACCCCGAATTGAAATTGCGCCAGATTGTCCGCTTCCGCAAATCGTAACCGTAGCGTCTGTCCGACGTTCGCGGCAAACAGTGACGTCAGATCGAAGGTGAAGCTTGTATAGCCTGAAACGAGAGGAGCCCCTACCTGCGTCTGAAAGAGCGTGAGAACAATATCGCCTGCGGCGACGCTGAAAGCGCCAGTTCCTCCGCGCATGATGTCGACACGCGCCTGTTGGTTCAAAGCCGGCGTGCTGAAATCCAGCGTTGTTGGCGTAACAAAGCGGTCCGCCCGGTTGCCGATAAACAGGCTGAAACTGAGCACGGCGCTCTCCGCTGGAACAACGAAATCCTGATAAAGGACATGACTTCCAGGGCCACCTGCGTCAGTCATCGCCGCATTCAAGCCCTGAGGCGGAGATGGTACCGGATCTCCGTTAACCGGGCTTACAGTTCCGCTCTGCAGCGAAAACGTTCCCTCGCTGCCGGCTAATTCCGTGCGAGTCCATGATGTGAAGCCCGATTCGAATCCTCCGTTCAGGATCAGCGCAGTGGCGTTTGCTGTACTTGCCAGGGAAACGCAGATGATAGATACACCTAGTAGCCGGACTGTAATGCGAGTGAACATTCTCATGGAGCGTTCCTCCTTGGAGTTTCTCGCGGCCACCGCAATGGGATCCGCGAGGGTGAAGCAGCCAGCCTCAGACCAGTCGAAAGAGCAACTCTCTATCGAATTCAGATTTCAGGGGATTAAGAAATACATATCCCAATCCCCACAGGTAATCCAGAAAAAGTTGGGTCGGAGAGTCGTTAGCTTTCGATCTGGAATTGTGCAGAAATCTTTACAAAGCCGGTGACAGGTCTTTACAAAAGCGGCCGATAATCCTAATAATATGTCGTCAGCCGATATATCGTTATAGGATATAGCTTACAACTGTCATTGACCGAACCTATTCCGATCGCTGGATTCTTGCGATGGCGAATCGACAAGGGAGGGCGAAGTGAAAAGAGCTGCTATGCGACCGTTTCGGTTTCCTGTCTGGATGATTGTTCTTATGATGACGATTCTTGTGAACGTTGTGATCGCTATCGACGAGGCGCGCCAATTGGCCTCGGGCGGTGCGAGTGGTCGTTCGATCTGGTCAGTTTTGCCCGCATTGCTCGTGTCGGCTGCAGTGTATATGAGTTTCGCCGGTGCGGTTGGCTATGGGTTGCTTTACGCACTGCGAAAGACGGGGATGCAGCGACTGGCCAATCTCCATGGTCACGGGCTAGGGAGACATTAGTCGCCGTATCGTCGCCGATTAGGACGCGTTCGTTCCGAGTTGCGCGGTTAGATCCCTGCCCATCAACTTCTGCAGCCTTGCTTTGCGCAGTAACGCATATTACAAATTTTCATTAACAATTTGTGATGTTCGCAGGCCGATTTTCACGCGCCCGCCATACGATACAAAAGGATTTGCTCGATCGTGCCGGCGCCGCAGCCGCAACGGCGTTTACGTTTGGTCAGGCCCGCTGCGATCGCGTCGTGGCTGCCGTCCTCGCCCGCATCAGTGAAGAAACCTAATCCTTCGATCCATCAGACCTAACTATCGTACGCATTCATACAGGCGGACGGTTTCCCCGCTTGGAATGGAAAAACTGTCGAGAAGTCGGAACCGGGTCGGATGACCTTCTATGTACGCGTTGATCTCTTCCGCGTGTGGCGCTTGTGATCCGAAGGCGGTCTGTCTTCCGACGGACATCAGCAGGTAATCATTCTCGAGCAGCGATTTCTCTTCGGGCTCGAACTGTCGATCAATCGTTACGGGATACCCTTTGAGGTCGATAGCGAACCGATAAGCCTGAACATCGAGACGCGGCAAATCCGGTATCAAGCCAAGACGTACCGTTCGCGTTGCTCCCATCGATACGCGCTGCAACACTCTTTCGATATACCAGTCCTGACGCTCCGGTCTGCCCCACAGATCGAAGTAGCTTTGACTGTAAAGATTCCAGTCGAAGGGAAGAGGCCCGTCCGATCCCTTCATGAGGACGACGCGTTGTGGCAATTGCGGGATGCCAAACGATACGAGCACATGCTGGAACACCAGAAAGCCTGCCATGAACACTTGCGCCGTTCTCTTCCTTTCGAACGGTACGGCCGCGAACAGAGCGACTGCAGGCAGAATCCCAACCGCATAACGTGGGTCTGTGCTGGGCAAAAGCATCAATCCGCATCCACCGCCAATGAGACACAGAGCAAGCGGTGTCCACTTCGGAAAGGAAATCCGCCAGTTGCGACCGACGATCAGAATCCCCACGACGGTACAAACGAATAAGGGAAGAAACAGCATGGACCCTTCGAGCGAACGGATATAAAAGACGATGCTTTGCGTTATTGCGGACGGGTCGCGTTCAAACGCTGCGGCCGCGGCATTCTGGCGCCAAAACTGCGGCAGTGTAGAGAGCTGAGGGATGTACCAATAAAATGCGACAACGGCGGCCACCGTGGCAGCTTTGAATGCGTTCCCCGGGCGTTTCCTTGCAGCCCAAATAGCGGGCAGAGCGACAAAGATTACGAACGTCCACTTTGTAAGCATTCCCAGTCCACAACAGAGTCCGAAAGCGAGTGTCCACCTTGGGCTCGAGAACTCCTGCGATTTGAAAAAGGTCCAGAGAGATACCGCCACCATTGCTGTCAGCCAGTACTCGAGCATGGTCTCTCGTGAAAGCCAGAGCAGCATCGGAATGAAGTTCGCAATTGTCGCTGCCAGGACGGCGGCTCCAGGCTCCATCAGAAAAGTGGCAATGCCATACGTAGCAAGGCCCAACAGGATGATTGCTGGAAGATTAGCCAACTGTGCGGCGTCGATCGTTGTGCCAAACACCGCATAAAAGGCTGCGGTCACCGCGTAGTACAGGGGTGGATAGGTCCCGGAGTCCTGCGGAAGTGTGAGGAATGCAGCGATGCCATGCTGTTGAAAGTCGCGCAAAACTCCGAGCGACCAGTCGGCGTGATTGGCCATATCCCAGAATGCAGGGCGCGTGTCGATAGCGATCCAGAGAATGTTGGCTGCGCAGAGATAGAGAAGCGACGCAGCCAGCAGAATTCGGTGTCGCATAGGAATTCGGGCGTTGATAATAGCAGGTCCAATGCTGCGCACGCGTGACGACGTCTATCAGCCCGGCCTCCCAGCAAAGGCAGGCGAACACTATAGAGCTTTCGTCCGTTTTGCAGCAAAGCATGCGGGCCAGAAAGTCCTTGATCTTGGGTGTGGTTACGGCGCTTATAGTCTGGCCCTCGTTAACGAAGGACGATCGTGCGTCGGCTGCGATATCAATTTTCAATACCTCAAGACGGCCGTGAAGTCAGGCCTGCCTGCAGTCGCGGCTGAAGCGCCGCTCCCGTTTCCCGACAAAAGCTTCGATACCGTTCTCCTTTTTGAAGTTATCGAGCATGTCCCACCGATTGAAACGATCCTGAGGGAGGCGTTTCGCGTGGCCCGCAAAAACGTGCTTGTCACTGTGCCGAACGCGGAGGATCTCGAACTGTTGAAGGGAAATGACGTGACTTACGCGCATATGCTGTCTTCGGATCACGTGCATTTCTTTGATCCTGGTAGCTTCTCCAGGATCTTGCGCAGTTTCGCCGGAGATGTTCAGATCGAGCGTGGCGATCCAATCTATCCCTATTGGTTTTTGAGCCGCTCGATCGGGTATTACGCTTTGCGCGTTTTATACCGCTTCAGACTGGTGAAGCCACGTTTCTTTTCACGTCTCTATGCAGTTGCAAGCGTTCGCTAAGATCAATCTCGATTTATGGGTCCTGGGTCGTCGGGAGGACGGCTATCACGAGGTGCAGACGATCCTGCAGACGATCGATTGGGCTGACGAGATTCAGATCGAGCCATCGGACCATTTCGAGTTTATCGAGCACGGCATCGAAGCGGGCGAGGACAACCTTGTCGTCAGGACGGTCCGCGGCTTTGAAAAACTGGCAGGGCAACTCGTTCTAGCTCGAATCGAACTCTTCAAGCACATCCCATCGGGGGCTGGACTCGGTGGTGGAAGCGCCGATGCCGCGGTGACGATGCTCGGCCTCCAGCGCTTGTACAACAGTGAGATAGCCGACCCTGCAGTGGCTCAGTTCCTCGGGGGGCTGGGCTCCGATATACCTTTCTTTCTACATGGGGGACGAGCGCTGGGGACTGGCCGTGGGAACGAGATCACTACGATGGAAGACGAAACGGATTATGCACTCCTGGTCATAGTCCCTCCGATCGCGATCACAACCAGTGAGGCCTATTCATGGTTGACCGTTCCCGATAAATCCAATACCATTAAGCGTTTCTGCGGGCAGCAGGTTTCCGGCAGTGGTGAAGCGCAATCCGGAAACGACTTTGAGAGCGTGGTGTTTCCGCGTCACCCTCTCCTGAGCGAAATCAAAAACGAACTCCTCAGGGCAGGTGCGCGTAGCGCGGCACTTTCAGGAACCGGCAGTGCGATCTTCGGAGTCTTCAGCAACGCGGAAGAAGCCGCGCGTGCGGTGCCGCGCGTGGCGTCGTTGGGTGAGGTGAAACTCACTCGGCCCTTATCGCGGCCGGAGTACTTACGAAGGATTTGGGGCGTGGCCAAGTGGTAAGGCACAGGTCTTTGGAACCTGTATTCGAAGGTTCGAATCCTTCCGCCCCAGCTATGAGGCTCGACTGTGAGTGACTTGCTGAAAGTATTTAGTGGCAGTGCCAACCCGGATCTCGCGCACGAGATCTGCGAGTACCTGCGGTGCGGTATGGGAAAGGCCTCGATGACCCGGTTCAGCGACGGGGAGATTTACTTTCAGATCGAGGAGAATGTTCGTGGCGCCGATGTTTTCATTGTGCAACCAAGCTGCACGCCAGTGGACTCGAATCTGATGGAACTGTTCCTGATGATCGATGCGTTCAAGCGATCCTCCGCGCGGCGCATCACGGCGGTGCTCCCTTATTTCGGTTATGCCCGTCAGGACCGTAAGGACAAACCGCGGGTCCCGATTTCGTCGAAGCTGGTTTCGGATCTGCTCGTGGCGTCCGGAACCCATCGTCTTCTGACGATGGATTTGCACGCGCCACAGATTCAGGGTTTCTTCAGCATCCCCGTTGATCACCTGTTCGCAGCGCCCGTTCTGGTGGACCACTTCCAGAAACTTAATTTGCCGAAACTGACGGTCGTTTCGCCGGACGCCGGCGGCGTGGAACGCGCGCGCGCATTCGCAAAGCGGTTGCATGCAGAATTGGCTATGGTCAACAAGCGGCGCCTGGAAGCGAACGTGGCGCAGGTGATGAACGTTATCGGCGACGTGGACGGTCAGAATTGCCTGGTGGTAGACGACATGATCGACACGGCCGGAACTCTCGTAAAGACTGTCGAAGCCCTGAAAAACAACGGCGCAGTCAAGGTCTATGCGTGCGCAACGCACCCGGTACTTTCGGGACCTGCGGTCGACCGCATCGAAAAATCGCAACTCGAGGAAGTGATCGTGACCAACACGATTCCGCTTTCAGCCGAGCAGCGCAAGTGCAAAAAGATTCGGACCCTCAGCGTGGCGAAGCTTCTTGGAGAGGCAGTCAAGGCGATCCACGATGAGACTTCCGTGAGTGGTTTATTCATTTAGGAGTTTCGTTTTATGGCAGCAGAGATTGTAGTTAGTGCTGAGAACCGTTCGTCACGCGGCAAGAATGAAGCCCGCAGGTTACGCGCCAAGGGATTAATCCCGGCCGTAGTGTACGGCGGCAAAAGCGAGGCGCTTTCGGTATCGATCGATCCGAAGACACTCCTCAGGGTTCTTCGCTCGGAAGCGGGCAGAAACACGATCCTGAGTCTCGATCTCGGCGAGGGCGGAAAGACTTCGGCAATTCTGAAGAGTTGGCAGGTCGATCCCATCAACGAGAAGTTTATCCATGCAGACTTCTACCGCATTGCGATGGACGTCGCTCTCAAGTTGAAGGTTCCCATCCATACCGTTGGTGAGGCTCGCGGCGTAAAAGTCGACGCCGGCATCCTCGAGATCATCATGCGCGAAGTTGAAGTGGAATGTCTGCCGGGCGACATCCCGGAGCGCATTGATGTGGATGTGACGGATCTAGGAATTCACGGGGCCGTCCGCGTGTCCGATCTCAAGATCAGTGACAAGGTGAAGGTTCTCGACGAGGCGGATCAGATCGTTGTTCACGTTGTGTCGGTGAAGGAAGAAGCTGCGCCGACGGCCGCCGCACCTGCCGAGGGAGAAGCTGCCGCTCCGGCTGCCCCTGCAGAGCCCGAAGTAATGAAAAAGGGCAAGAAGGAAGAAGAGCCCGCGGAATAAGTGGGATGCGGCTGATTGTCGGTCTCGGCAATCCCGGTCCGGATTACGCGGATACGTACCACAATGTCGGGTTTCGCGTGGTGGATATACTGGCGGGCCGATTCGGGGTTCGCGTGAGCATCACCTGCGGACCCGCTCTGATTTCGAATCGCGCGGCCGGCGAAGACGCGGTGCTGGTTCTACCTCAGACGTTCATGAATTTGTCCGGGTCGGTTCTTCCGAGACTGTTCGAGCGTTTCGAGGCGAGTCCTGGCGACGTTATTGCGGTTTACGACGACATAGCGTTGCCGCTCGGAAAACTGAGGATCCGGCAAAAAGGTTCGGCGGGCGGCCACAATGGGGTAAAATCCCTGATTTCGTCCAGCGGCTCTGACGAGTTCCTGAGGGTGCGTGTTGGGATCTTGCCGGAACGGCCCGTTGAAAGTCTTCACGACTTCGTTCTTTCGAGAGTGGCGAAACGGGATCGCGATTTAATGGGGCGAGCGGAAGTTGCCGCCGCCGATGCGGTCGAAGCGTTGCTGAAGGAAGCGCCTGAGAAGGCAATGGCAACGTTCAACAGATTGGATTTGCGGGAATCAAAGGAAGACTAGAGATGCGTAATTACGAAATCATGTTCATCGTCAGCCCGAATGCGGCTGACGAAGACATCGACAAGATTAACGGCCAGATCGAAGGTGTCATCACCGCCGGCGGCGGAAAGGCCGAGAAAATTGAAAAACTCGGCAAACGCAGGCTGGCGTACATCGTGAAGAAGTTCCGGGAGGGCTCCTACATTCTGTTCACGGTCCAGGCTGATGGCGCCATTGTCCGCGAAGTCGAACGACGGCTTCGGGTGATGGATCTGGTTATCAAATACCTGACCGTTCGTATGGACGATGATTTGAAACGACTGGACAAGATCAAGGCTCACCGGCAAAAGCGTGCGGCTCGTCGAGGGCGAGCTCATGCGGAAGGTGGCGAGCGCCGCGGGCCAAGCCCCGCGGAACAGATGCCTGAGGAGTAAAGATGGCCATTCAAAAGCAATACTACCGGCGTAAGAAGGTCTGTAAGTTCTGTGTGGAGCGTATCGATAACATCAATTACAAAGATGTGAAACTGCTCTCACAGTTCGTTCCGGAGCGATCCAAGATCATGCCCCGACGGATTTCCGGCGTGTGCACGCCGCATCAGAGGCTGCTGAGCGACGCCATCAAGAAGGCTCGGAATATCGCGCTCCTGCCATTCGCAACGGAGTAGAAGGACGAGGTTATGGAAGTTATTCTGCGTGAAACGATAGACACTCTGGGCCGCGCCGGCCAGATCGTTAAAGTGAAGCCTGGCTATGCACGGAACTATCTGCTGCCGCGCAAGCTGGCATACCTGGCAACTCCGGGCAACCTGAAGGTGATTGAATTTGAGCGCCAGTCGCTTGTTCGCAAGGAAGCGAAACAGAAGGGCGAAGCCGATCAGTTCAAGGCCCTACTCGATGCTGTCGAGATTACGATTCGTCGCAAAGTCGGCGAGCAGAACACGCTTTACGGTTCTGTGACGAATTCCGACGTTGCCGATGAACTGGAAAAGAAGGGCTTTCAGATCGAGAAGCGCAAGATCCACATGGACGATCACATCAAGCAGGTCGGAGAGTTCGAAATCCCCGTTCGCCTCTTTAAGGACGTCACTGCAGTCGTCAAGCTGAAAGTAGAACCGGAAACCGAAGCGTAGTCAGAGATAGAGCCGACACAATTTCCCATTCTGAGAAGCGGGTGTAGAGTGTCGGCTTCTTACTATGTCACGGCAGGTCCTGGAACGTTCCCTTCCCAGTAGTGTTGATGCCGAGCGTTCGCTCCTCGGCTCTATTCTCGTCAACAACGAAAACTACTATCGCGTCGTCGAATTCCTGCGCCCCGAAGATTTCTATCTCGACTCTCACCGTGTGATCTTCCGCAACATGACAACCTTGATGGAGAATTCGCGCGCCATCGACCTGATCACGCTGCAGGATGAGCTTCTGCGCGCGGCATCTCTTGAGAGTACTGGTGGTATCGGATATTTGTCCGGTCTTCTCGATGGGATTCCTCACCTCGTCAACATCGATCATTACATTGAGATTGTCCGCGATAAGGCGTTGCTGCGGCAGATGATCAACACGGCCAGCAAGACCATAGCCGAGTGCTTCGATCAGGCGGAACCCGCAGATGCAATCCTCGATCAGGCGGAGCAGGCGCTTTTCAATCTTTCCGAACATCGTACGAAGTCTGGCTTTGTTGCAGTTCGAGACATGCATGAGGAAGCTCAGAGACTCCTGACCAAGCTCTACGAAGACAAGGAGATGATCACCGGTGTGCCAACGGGGTTCACCGATCTCGACCGCATGACTTCGGGCTTCCAGAATGGCGACCTGGTGATTCTTGCCGCACGTCCATCGATGGGAAAGACAGCCCTTGCGTTGAATGTTGCCGAGTATGTCGCGCTGAAGCGATCGCTGCCGGTGGGAATCTTCAGCCTGGAAATGTCGAAGCAGCAGTTGTTGATGCGCTTCCTGTGCGCAGAGTCTTTAGTTGATGCGCACAAAGTGCGCACGGGGTACATCGGTAAGGACGACTTTCGGCAACTGATCGATGCTTTGGGTAGCGTCACTCGCGCGCCATTGTTTATCGATGATTCGTCATCGCTGACGATCATGGAGATGCGGGCCAAAGCGCGACGCCTGAAGGCTGAGCATGGTCTGAGTCTTCTGATCGTGGACTACCTGCAGCTAATGTCCGGCTACGGCCGCGTTGAGAATCGCGTGCAGGAAATCTCGGGGATTTCGCGTGGATTGAAAGCCCTCGCAAAAGAACTGGAGGTGCCGATTATTGCGCTGTCGCAGTTGAGCCGCGCACCGGAACAGCGTCAGGGAGATCATCGTCCGCAATTGTCCGATCTTCGGGAGTCGGGCTCGATCGAGCAAGACGCTGACGTTGTGCTGTTCATCTATCGCGAAGAAGTTTACAAGAAGGACGAAGAGACAGAGGGGAAGGCCGACCTCATCATATCCAAGCAGCGAAACGGACCGATTGGGACCGTCAAGCTCGCGTTCCTGAAGCAGTACACGAAGTTCGAAAACCTGCTCGAAGGGTACTAAGCCCACCGTCTCGCGTGACTGGGTCGGCCTGCCCCTGATTAGTCCGTGCATTTGATTACAATGACCACGCTTCCAGTCAGCCCCCACTGGACCAAGGTTGCCGAGCTTGAAGACCAGAACCCAATACGCCTGCCAGCAATGCGGCTACATCTCCACGAAGTGGATCGGTCGCTGTCCCTCGTGCCAGGAATGGAATTCCTTCGTCGAGGAGCGTGCGGCACCTTCTGCATCGGACGACCGACCGCGTTCGTGGGACTCGACGCCCGTCGCCTTTGAAGAAATTACCGGTGCGGAAGCCCCCCGCATGCCGACAGGTATTGCCGAATTTGATCGGGTTCTTGGCGGCGGTCTTGTTCCCGGTGCGCTGATCCTTCTCGGAGGAGATCCTGGAGTAGGCAAGTCGACGCTCATGCTGGATGTCGCGTCGAGACTGGCGGCACAAACTCGGGTGTTGTATGCGTCTGGCGAAGAATCCGCTCAACAGATCAAGCTGCGGGGTAGCCGCATGGCGATCGCCGCCGGGAACCTGCAGATCTATGCCGAGATGAGCATCGAGAAGATTCTCTCGGCGGCGGAGATGTTAAAGGCGGCTGTTGTCATTATTGATTCCGTTCAGACGACATTCAGCGAGAAGCTCGAGATGGCGCCCGGCAGCATAGGCCAGGTCAGAGAAGTGGCGTCCCAGCTGTTGTTCTGGGCAAAAAAGACGCACATCCCCGTGTTTCTTATCGGCCATGTCACAAAGGATGGAGCGATCGCGGGGCCGAAAGCTCTCGAGCACATTGTGGACACCGTTCTCTATTTCGAAGGCCCGCGACAGCATCCGCACCGAATCGTTCGCACGATCAAAAATCGATTTGGACCCGCAAACGAGCTGGGGATTTTTGAGATGTCAGGCTCGGGGCTCCGTCCCGTGGAAAAGCCCTCGGCCCTGTTTCTCTCGCAGTCAGAAACCCTGAAGCCGGGTTCCGCTGTTGTTTCCTGTGTCGAAGGGTCTCGCCCGCTGCTCGTTGAAATTCAGGCGCTGGTATCGAGAACGCACTTCGGGGCGCCCCGGCGGCTGGCGACAGGAGTGGATCCGCAGCGCCTTGCCCTGCTCTCCGCAGTACTGGAAAAGCGGCTTGGTGTGAACTTGTGGGATCAGGATATTTATCTGAATGTCGTTGGCGGACTCGAAGTGGCCGAACCTGCCGCTGACCTCGCCATCGTTGGAGCCATTCTTTCCAGCCTTTTCAATAAGCCGATCATGGCATCCACCGTCGTATTCGGAGAAGTTGGACTGGGAGGAGAAATCCGCCCGACGATGTTCACCGAGCTCCGCTTGAAGGAAGCTCTAATGCTGGGCTTCACGCGTGCCGTGACGCCCATGCATAATGGGACTCTGGAGATGCGCAGCACCAGGGTGGAAATCTTCCCCGTTCGAAACCTCCAGGAAGCGCAGCCCGCATTGTTTGGGTGACAGCCGGCGTCTTTTGTCTGAAATAGGCATCCTTTGTATTCGTATTGATTTTTAATGAGGAGAAACCAAATGAAGTTCTCTGCACTCGTCACAATGATTCTAGTTCTTGCCATGCCGGTGTTCGCGGCCGATGTGGATGGGAAATGGATCGGCAACGTCGCAACACCTAACGGCGATTTGCCGGTCGCCTTCACCTTCAAGGCAGATGGTGCAAAGCTGACGGGCACGACTACGGGCTTTGATGGCGCCGAGGTTCCTATCAGCGACGGCAAGGTCGACGGAAAGAACATAACGTTTAAGGTCACCTTTGATTTCGGAGGAATGCCCTTCGTTCTGGATTACAAGGGCGTCGTCTCTCCCGCGGAAATCAAGCTAACGGGTGAAGCCGCCGGAATGCCGTTTGAATTGTCGCTGAAAAAGGCGCCCGCGACGACGGCGCCCGCCGCGAAGAATTAGGGAATTTAGGGGACGGACTACTCAACCCCAGCTCCAGCGGGAAAATAGCGATGTCCGCACCATTTCGTCCGGAGTATGGGGGGTGAGTAGTCCGTCCCCTAATTCCCCTCGTACTTGTAATTCAGGTTCGGTTGATTTGGCTTCAGGTGATCGACGTCGCGGTTATTCTCGGTGCACGTGTACGGCATGATTCGGTCTTTGTTGTCGTCGAAGCGTGTGAAGGTGCGCGTGATTGACCACGGCTTTGAAAAGTAGACCGGATCTTCAAATGTTGCTGTCCATTCCATCTTGTCTTCGGCGGTCTTGCGGAATCGCTCCGTAAGATGCAGCTTGCTGCTGTGTTCGTGACCTGCCGTATCGAGCCACGAGCGCTCGTTCAAACCCACCGTGTCCACGACCAAAGTGTCACCTTCCCAACGGCCAATGGAGTGCCCCATGAATTCCGGATAATCCGCAATATCTGCCGGATGGCTACGGCCATCGGTGTAGACCATGCGCCAGATTGTCTGGTATTCGAATAGAAGCGCGATTCGATCATCCTGCTGCACGACCACAAAAGGAAACGGAGAAGTCAGGACGCGCGAAGGACCCGGTGGCAGGCAGAAGCCTGTCGGATCCTTCGACGTATCTACAGTCCTCCAACGTTCGGCGCCGTAGGCTGTGTAGGGAGGCTCATGGCCCAGAGCGTCCGCGAGATTCGGCGTGTACTGATTGCGCCAGCCGCCGGCGAGATTTGGCGGAGACTTTTTCTGCGGAGTTTGAGCCCGCAGAGGCGAACTTGGCGAACTTAAGGTGAGTGCAAGGAGAGTGAAGAGAAAAAGCCCTCGCTTCGTCACTTCGTGTCTCCACCCGAGGATGCACCGAATACAGTCTTGCCGTCAGCCAGAGTTGCTGTCCGCATGTTGGCGAGGTTAGTGCCATCTTTGGCTACCCATCCCTCAACGGTTACTTGATCGCCAACTTTAAGAGAATCGATGCGCCAGCCAGCCCTGTACAGCATGCTGGGAGCGCCACCCTCGATCGCCCAGTTGATGCTTTTGCCAGCCTCCGATTTGACGTCCATGTAGAAGTAGATGTGCGGATTCATCCACTCCACCTTTGTCACCGCTCCCTTCAGCGTGATGGGCTTGGTTCGATCGTATTGTGCGGCGAAGGAGTGATGTCCCAGTAAAGGGACAATGGAAACAATGAGCATGCAGAGACCTGCAATCAAGGTTAGTTTCCGCGTTTGCATCGTTCCTCCATAGTCCTTCCGACAATTCGAAAGTGAACTGTAGTTCCAGGATTTTTCAGAGTCAAACATTCGTCCGACTTGGATTCATTTTGAATTGGAAGCCCTGAAAGTGGGATCATCCCTCGACCAATCCTCTGAAAGGAATCCCTATGCGAGTCCGCATTGTTATTTTTTCAATGATCCTGGCTTTGGCGGGCATCTCCTTATTCTCCGTGAGTCAGTTTGTATTGGCGCAGCAGCCAGTGACACTGACTGTTCGCGTCGATCAGCCGGGCGCGAAGATCGATCCGATGTTCTATGGTCTGATGACCGAGGAGATTAACTTCTCGTACGACGGCGGGCTTTACGCGGAACTGATTCGAAATCGGACCTTCAGAGACAATGCCCAAAATCCCGTGAACTGGTCCGTCGCGAAGTACAACGGTGGTGAGGGTTCCATCACCCTGGAGAACAATCCGGTGCCGAACACTCGTTTGACAACGGCGCTGAAGCTTGACGCCACGTCGATCACTGGAAATCAACGCGTCGGCATTGCCAACGAAGGTTACTGGGGTATCCCTGCTAAGCCGGACACGACTTATCGCGTTTCCTTCTACGCTAAAGCCGGCGCGGGTTTCAAAGGACCTTTAACGGTAGCCATCGAAAGCATTGATGGAAGCACTGTCGCTGCGAAAGCGGATATCGGACAGATCTCGCCAGAATGGAAGAAGTACACCACCACGTTGAAGACTGCGAAGGCAGCGAAGGAATCAACTGCGAACCGTTTCGTAATCTCAACAGGCGCTCCCGGTACGATCTGGTTCAGTCTCGTCTCTGTGTTTCCGCCAACCTATAAGAATCGACCAAACGGAAACCGCATCGACATCATGGAGCTGTTGGCCGAAATGAAACCTGCATTTCTGCGGTTTCCTGGCGGCAACTATCTCGAAGGTCCCAATTACGAGAATCGCTTCAACTGGAAGGAAACGATTGGCCCTCTCGAGCAACGACCGACGCACCAGACTCCCTGGCGGTACCACTCCTCGGACGGCATGGGTCTGCTCGAATTCCTGGAGTGGACGGAAGATCTCAACATGGAACCCATCCTGGCCATTTACGCCGGTCTGCACATCGACAATGGCGCGCGGATCATCCGCGGAGAGGAATTGAAGCCGCACGTGCAGGACGCTCTTGACGAGCTCGAGTACGTCACTGGAGGAACAAATACGACATGGGGCGCGCGGCGCGGCCGGGACGGGCATCCGAGACCGTTCAAGCTGCGCTTCGTCGAGATCGGAAATGAAGATTGGCTGAACATGGGTACCGCGAGCTACGACGAACGGTTCACCATGTTTTACGATGCTATCAAGGCAAAGTACCCGGACATTAAGATCATTTCCACGATGCGGTCGCAGGACAGGAACTTCGTCCACAGCCGCAACCCCGACTATCTCGACGATCACTTCTATATCAATATTCCGACTGCGCTGAGACAAGCGCACCTGTACGACAACTACAGTCGGAGTGCGACGAAGATTTTTGTCGGCGAATGGGCCACGAACAATCCCCGGGTGGGCGACACACCGATGATGGCGTTCGCACTGGGCGACGCTGCCTGGCTGACCGGTCTCGAGCGCAACGCGGATGTTGTGCTGATGAATTGCTATGCACCGCTGTTTGTGAACGTCAATCCCGGAGCTCGTCAGTGGGCCGTTGATCTGATCGGATATGATGCGCTTCAAAGCTTCGGTTCGCCGTCCTACTATGTCCAAAAAATGTTCTCCAACAACCGCGGCGACGTAGTCCTGCCGGCGAAGTTTGATCCATTGCCGGCACTGTCGCCTGAGGAGATCCCCGTTGCTCCCCAACCGCCTGCCCCTCAGGGCGCAAATCGTGGCGGCGGGCGAGGTCCTGCACCACCTACCGGGACATTTGATGGCCTCTACGTCAGCGCTACTCGCGACAACGCGAATGGCGACGTTATTCTCAAGCTTGTAAATGTCCAGGTGAAGGCGCAATTGCTGCAGATCGATCTCCAGGGTGTGCCCACAGTCCGAAAGGATGCCAGTGGCGAGCTCATTACAGCTGAATTGGGAGCTATCAATACGGTGGGGGAGCCGCGTAAAGTTGTGCCGCAGTCGATCACGATCAGGGATGCAGGGACGAAGTTTTCACATCAGCTGCCGAAACATTCTGTGAGCGTGATTCGGCTGAAGACCCGTTAGGGAACGAGGCTTTGTGAGCGCAGGCGGAAACAAGTGGGAGGAGCGCTGGCATCCACTGCGAGAAGAGTGGGTCATTATTGCAGCCCATCGGCAGGATCGTCCCTGGCATGGCGAAACGGTCGAGGGAGCCGTCGAGCAGCGGACAGGGCTGCCCGAGTTTGTTGACACCTGTTACTTATGTCCGGGTAATCCGCGAGTCAGCGGCAAGCGCAATCCCGACTATCGCGGCATCTATGTTTTCGACAACGATCATCCATGTGTGGGCCTCAATGCTCCTGCCGGGCTCGAATCGACGTCTGGCTTCTACCGGAACCGTCCGGCGCAAGGTCTGGCACGTGTGCTCTGTTATAGCTCACGGCACAATGCGACTCTCGCGGAACTCGAGATAGAGGAAATCCAAACGCTGCTCATAGCATGGCGGGAACAATATGAAGATCTCGGCTCGCGCCCCGAGATTTGCCATGTATTAATTTTCGAAAACAAGGGCGAAATCGTTGGGGTCTCCAATCCGCATCCCCACTGCCAGATCTACGCGACGAATTTCGTGTTCAAGACAATTGAAAACGAAGCCAATGTCTCCCGACGTCATTATGCAGACACCGGTCGCGTCCTATTTCAGGACGTTCTGAAAGCCGAGCGAGATGATGGCCGGCGCATAATTTTCGAAAACTCCTCGGCGATTGCTTTCATGCCGTATTTCGCCAGGTATGCCTATGAATGTTACGTTGCGCCGAAAGCAACACATCCGGGTCTTACTGGGATAAGCGGAGAGGAATTGCGGGATCTTGCGCAGGCTTTGAAGATCATGACCGTTCGATATGACAATCTGTGGAGGATGCCATTCCCTTATGTAATGACCCTCCATCATGCGCCGACCGGCGGAGGCGACTACAGTGGTTTTCACTTTCATATCGAGTTTCATCCGCCTTTGCGGAAGCCCAACCTCCTCAAGTACCTTGCAGGCCCGGAAATAGGCGGCGGAAATTTTCTCGGAGATACTCTGCCGGAAGAGAAGGCTCGGGAACTGCGAGAGCTGTCCGACACCCACTACAAGCAGGGATCGTAGCGTGACCGAAGCCCGAGACCTTCAGGACTTCCTGGACACGATCCGCGCACAGACTAACTTTTTTGACGGTGATGTTCCGGTCACAATTGCACGCGCTCCCGGGCGCCTGGATGTGATGGGAGGTATTGCGGATTATTCCGGATCCCTTGTCTTGCAGCGTCCGATAGCCGAGGCGACCTTTGTGGCGCTGCAGACGACGGATCAGCCGGCTATTGAGGTCATGAGTGTTAGGCCCGAGGCAGCGGGGGAACCAAGGTACTTCAGGGCGAGTCTCGCGAAGCTTGCTCCGGCCGGAAAACCTCTCACATATACGCAGGTTCGGGAATTCTTCCCCAACGATTCTGGCCATCACTGGGCAGCCTACGTGGTCGGAGCCTTTGTCGTTTTGATGCGCGAGCGCCAGGTTCGATTTCCCGGAGGAGTGAAGATTCTCATTTCGTCCTCTGTTCCCGAGGGAAAGGGCGTCGCATCTTCGGCGGCGCTTGAAGTGGCCTCAATGCAGGCCATCGTCTCAGCCTTTCGCATCTCTCTGGATCCGCACGCAATGGCGCTGCTATGTCAGAAAGTTGAGAATCTGGTGGCGGGCGCCCCTTGTGGCGTGATGGATCAAATGACTGCGGTTCTCGGCACGGAAGACGCGTTGCTTGCGCTCCTTTGCCAACCGGCTGAATTGCAGGTTCCTATTCGCGTTCCTACCGACATTGCCTTCTGGGGGCTGGACTCCGGGGAGCGGCATGCGGTAGGGGGCACGAGTTATGAATTGGTACGCGCGGGAGCTTTCATGGGATTGAGGATCATAGGCGATCAAGATCGGTGGAAGGGCTATCTCGCGAACATAACCATCTCGGACTTCGAACGAGACTTCCTGCATCGCCTGCCCGAAGAGATAACCGGCCAGGAATTCCTAAGCCGATATTCCTCAACATCCGATGCCGTCACGCGGGTCCGCCCAACGTGCACCTACAGGGTTCGTCGTGCGACGGCTCATCCTGTATATGAGCGTCATCGCGCTGAGGAATTTCGCGAACGTCTGGCGGGTTCTCCGAGCGAAGAACAATGGACTTCTCTCGGTGAACTGATGTATCAGTCGCACGCGAGTTATTCCGCTTGCGGGTTGGGATCGCCTGCGACGGACATGATCGTTGATCTTGTCCGGAAGGAAGGCCCTGATCAGGGCTTGTATGGCGCGAGAGTTACCGGCGGCGGCAGTGGCGGAACAGTCGCCATCCTGGGTCGCGCAGATGCGGCGTCTGCTATTGACAGGGTGCGCAACCGTTACCGCAATGCTACAGGTTATGAGCCCTTGCTTTTTTCGGGTGCTTCAAAGGGCGCAGCGAGCTTTGGATCGCTGAGCGTGAGTCTCTAAAGAGGAGAGTTCTCCGTGAAAAGATGCTTCGCATGGATTCTGTTCGTTCTTTCGCTCCTGCTGATTTCCTGCAGTTCCGGCGCCGGCGATAAGACTTCGAAGCAATTGAAACTGGCTTTTGTGACCAACAATTCCGCGGATTTCTGGACGATCGCCCGCAATGGAGTCGAAAAGGCGGACGCCGAACTCACTGATGTTTCAGCGGACTTCAGGTTCGTTTCCGATCCCCCCGCAGCCGAGCAGAAACGAATCATTGACGACCTTCTGGCTAAAGGAGTCGATGGAATTGCAATCTCTCCCGCGGACCCGCATAACCAGACAGCGCTGATCAACGATGCTGCCAGCAAGGCTCTGGTATTTACCCAGGATAGCGACGCCCCGGAGAGTAACCGAGCGTGCTACATCGGCACGGACAACGTCGCCGCGGGCCGGCAGGCCGGAGACCTGATCAAGGAGGTTCTTCCTTCCGGGGGAAAAGCCATGCTTTTCGTTGGGCAGTTGGATGCCCAGAACGCCCGGGAGCGCATTCAGGGTATTAAAGAAGCCTTGATGGGGACAAAGGTTGAAATCATCGATACGCGTACCGACGATGGCGACGCGGTCCGCGCCAAGGCGAACGTTTCAGACGCAATTGTTAAGTACCCCGATCTGAAAGCTCTGGTTGGTCTATGGAGCTACAACGGTCCCGCGATTCTCAGTGCTGTCAAGGACGCGAAAAAATCGGGTCAAATCAAGATCGTGGCTTTCGATGAGGCGGATGAGACTCTGGCCGGCATCCAGGAAGGCGCAATCTATGCGACCGTTGTCCAACAGCCGTACGAGTTTGGCTACCAGGCGATCAAGCTGATGTCCCAGGTGCTCAAAGGCGACAAGTCGGTGATCCCCGCGAATAAGCAGATCATTATTCCGACCCTTGTAGTGAACAAGGGCAATGTCGAGGACTTTACGAAGAAGATCAACGAACTCCGCGGAAAGCATTAGCCGGTTACAGCCGACCTTGCGGGAGTTTCAGACTTGTGAGTTCATAACGTTCATCGTTCCTAATGCTGGACCCAATGTCGGGCCCAATATCTGGCGAACTCAAATGACCTGTGCGTAACGGCGCCGCTTGGAACGGCGCGGAAGCGTGTACAGCAGAACCATCGCAAAGAGCGACGTAGATGGAGTGCGTGGCGGAGGAGACGGAACGTCTACTTTCGTGGGGTCTGCTTCGGCAGAAATATCCGAACGGTAGACCCAGCCGGATTGGGCCGCAGGCGGAATGTCCGGCGGAATCTGAAAAGTCGGTTTGTCTCTTCTAGATTTTGGCATACGCAACCAGGGTTTCTGAACGCGTGGAGTGTTCGATGAAGTCCACGAACGTGTTGAAATCCTCGGCGGCTCGGCTCCGAGGCGCGTATTCCCAGATAGTTTGATGCGCGGCTGCGGCGTAGGTCAAATCCAGGCACTGCCGGATCCCTCCGGGATGAACAAGTGAATTGAACTGGGGATCCGAATTCAGCAGCTCCAGCGTTGCGCGAGTCGCGTTCGTCGAATGATTCACCAACGTCGGAAGCACAGCTAGAATGTCGAGGCGGCGATCGGGCCAGAGTTGCCGTACCTCGCAAATGCCACTCAACGTCTGTCGCGCGCCGATCACAGCCATAAGATCCATGCTTACGGGGATAACAGCAGCGTCGGCAAAAAGCAGCGCATTAAACGTAATGAGATTCATAGCAGGGGAAGTGTCCACGACCACAAAGTCATATTCGGCAAGGTTGTTAAACCGGCGACTCATGATCGTTTCCCTTTGCATCGCGCCGGCCAGCTGGCGCTCGAGCGAGAATGCGGCAGTGGTGGAAACAATGACATCCAGATTTTCACGCACATCACGAACGACGGCTTCGTCAATCGAAGCTTCGTCAAGCATCAACTCACGCAACGTGGTTCCATGCCGAAGGTTCAGGGTGTGACTGATGTTGCCCTGTGGATCGGCATCGATCAGCAGTACGCGGTTGCCACGGCCGGCAAGCCCCGCGGCAATGTGGATGGAAGCTGTCGTTTTGCCAACCCCGCCCTTCATGTTCAGAACGGAAATTCTAGGCATTCGCTTTTTTCAACCTCGAGATAACCCCACACATGCTCCACACAGGGGTCAAAACTGGTCCCAGCCACGTACGGCAAGTTCAGGACCACTGTTATTGGCCAGGCGCAGTTTCGAGGCGTTGCACAGGAATTCTTGTGCGTGGGACTTCTGTCCAACATTCGAGGAGCTGATAGCACCTCTTGGGCTATAATCGCGAAGCATGAAACCCAAAGGAGCCGAGGCTCCTGCCTCTACAGCCAAGTCAGAACTCAATATCGACGTCCAAAAGGAACAGAGTTATCTTCTGGATATCATCCTCGTTCGCGCGATTTTCGCGGTCGCCTTGACGGGTGCAGCCTGGGTTACGAAGCCCTTCAGTCTTACGGGACCGTCGGCCATTGCGCTGGGTCTGCTCGGTGCTCTGAGCATCATCTACTTTGAATACCGTCTGAAAACGGCGACGCTGAAACGACTTATCGGCGCGGCGATTGGTTCGATCATGGGCATCATCGGCGCCGTCATGATCAGTCATGTTCTCGGGACCACCGAGTTCGATACACATACGCTGTCTTTCATTAAAGTCTTCATCCTCTTTCTGATGACCTATGTTGGCCTTGTTGTCGGAGCAAACAAGGGCGACTTCCTGAATCTGGCGGCGCTGGGTGGCATCTTCGGCGGTGAGCGTCCGATAAAGCGCGTTTACAAGATCTTCGATACCAGCGTCATTATCGATGGCCGCGTTGCGGATATCTGCGAGACAGGGTTCATGGATGGGATCCTGCTGATCCCGCATTTTGTTCTTCGCGAATTGCAGCAAGTCGCCGATTCCGCTGACGCGCTCAAGCGTAATCGCGGCCGTCGCGGGTTGGATATTCTGCAGAGAATTCAGAAGATGGCCGGGATCACCGTGCAGTTCGTCGAAAACGACTATCCCGCTATTCGTGAAGTCGATATGAAGTTGATTGAGCTCGCGAAGGAATTCGAAGCAAAGATCGTGACGAACGACTTCAACCTCAACAAGGTCGCTCAACTGCGTGGCGTTGAGGTGCTCAATATCAATGAGCTCGCCAACGCGCTCAAGCCGGTCTACCTGCCAGGCGAAACGATGAAGGTTTTCATCCTGAAGGAAGGCAAGGAATTCAATCAGGGGATTGCCTATCTTGATGACGGCACGATGGTCGTCGTCGACAACGCTCGGAAGATGATCGGAAAGACAATCGACTCGTCGGTAACAAGCGTCCTGCAGACTACCGCGGGAAAAATGATCTTTGGAAGATACGAAGAACGCCGCGGCGAGGTTATTCATCATCCGGCAAAGGAAGATCGTTCCGAGCGCGGGGGACCCACCACTCCTTCTTCCGATCGTCCTGCATCGGAAGTGTCGCACTAGCTCCAGGCCATGAATGTCACGGCAATCATTGCGGCGGCGGGCGCCGGTCGGAGGATGAAGTCCGACCGCCCGAAACAGCTTCTGACTCTCGATAAGACGCCTATCCTCATTTATACGATCCGCAAGTTTGATGTGTGCGCGCTTATCGACCGGATTCTGGTGGCCGCGCCGCACGAGTCTGTGGATGAGGTCCGAAAGCTGGTCGCGGGCGCTGGATTTTCAAAGTCTGTTTCGGTGGTACAAGGCGGCGCCAGGCGTCAGGATTCTGTCGCCGTTGCGATGCAGCATCTTAGTCCGGACACAACCATTGTCGCGGTGCACGATGCCGTTCGGCCGTTCGTGAGCGTCGGTGAAATTGAAGCGGTGCTTCTCGAGGCTCACAAGAGTGGCGCAGCAGTGCTGGCTATTCCTATTGTGGATACGGTAAAGCAAATCCGCAAAGACGTCATCGACTCCACGCTGACACGCGAGCATCTCGTTCTGGCGCAGACGCCGCAGGCATTCCGGATTGAGGTTCTTCGCGAGGCCTTCGAGCGGGCGCGGCGAGACGAATACTACGGAACCGACGAATCAAGCCTTGTTGAACGTTTGGGCCTCCCTGTGGCTGTCGTCCGTGGCTCTGAAAGAAATATCAAGATCACCAGGCCAGACGATTTGACCCTCGCGCGGTTCTTTCTGCAAGAGGAGCAGGCCAGGACGTGAAGTTTCGAATTGGGCTTGGTTTCGATCTGCATCGTCTCGGGCCTGGTTCGTATTTGATTCTCGGCGGCGTGCAAATACCGCATGGGCAAGGCTTCATCGCGCATTCCGACGGCGATGTACTCTGCCACGCTGTTGTCGATGCCCTGCTTGGCGCCGCGGGGTTGGGCAATATCGGAGAGCGTTTTCCGGATACCGATCCGCGCTATAGGGGAATGTCGAGTTTAAAGTTTCTTGCCGAAACGACCGGCCTTCTTTCGCAGAACGGATTTCGAATCGAAAATATCGATTCGAATATTCTTGCAGAAAGACCGAAGCTGCTTCCCCACTTCCCCTCAATGCGCGAGAAAATTTCTTCGACGATCGGTATACCGGCGGAAGGGATTTCCATTAAGGCGAAGACAATGGAAGGTATCGGAATCATCGGCGTCGAAGAAGCAATCGCCGCCCAGGCTGTGGCCTTGATTTCCTTCGAATGACGAGGGAGTCGGCAATGATTTGCGGTGTACATGCGGTCTACGAGGTATTGGCCGCCGGCAATCAACCCGTTGAACGCATCCACATTCTTCGCGACGCGCGCTTGCCCCGGTTGCAGCAGATTCTGGATCTGGCTCGCGAGCGCGGAGTTCCGGTTCGCAAGGAAGAGCGCTCCGTCCTGGACAAGATTGCCGGAGGGCTCGTCCATCAAGGCATCGTCGCGATCGCGAGCGAAGCGTCCTACGCTCCATTGGAGAAAGTTTTTGAGTCGTTATTACCCTGTGTTGTTGTGCTGGATGGTGTTGAGGATCCGCATAATCTTGGTGCTGTGATTCGCACCGCCGAGGCTTCCGGTGTAGCAGGCGTGATTGTTCCCGAACGTCACTCGTCGCCGCTGACTGCTGTTGTGGCCAAGGCATCCGCAGGCGCGCTCGCGTACCTGCCTGTGATTCGCGTGGGAAATGTGGCGGCTACCCTTGATCGACTGAAGCAGAAAGGAGTCTGGGTCGTCGGAGTCGATGAAGAAGGGGATAGATTATGGACCGATTTCGATTACACTAGTCCGGTTGCGCTGGTTTTCGGGGGAGAACACAAGGGTCTTCGACGTCTGGTTCGTGAGCACTGCGACGTAGTGGTTCGTCTTCCCATGCTTGGGAAGGTTGGATCGCTCAACGTTTCCGTGGCCGCGGGTGTTGTCCTCTATGAAGTCGTTCGACAGCGAGGCGCGGGCACCGGCAAAGCAAACTGAAAAAGACATATAATTTTCCGCAACCGACTGTTGAAACACATACTTGGCTATGTTAGAGTCGGAGGTTTGTCGACGCTGGCGTAGCTCAGTTGGTAGAGCAGCTGACTTGTAATCAGCAGGTCGGGGGTTCAATTCCCTTCGCCAGCTCCTTAAGGGTAGCGGCGACTCGCCGCCAGTTCTTGGTGTTGGGTGATGAATCTCGACGCTAAGAAATAGATCGGACAGGTGGCCGAGTGGTTAATGGCAGCAGACTGTAAATCTGCCGCTCCTTGCGGGCTACGGAGGTTCGAATCCTCCCCTGTCCATAAAGCGCGGGGCGCTAGGTAAGTAAGGCTAAGCAGGAAGAAAGATAGGCTGCCAGGGTTGGCCCACGTAGCTCAGATGGTAGAGCGCGTCCTTGGTAAGGACGAGGTGACCAGTTCAATCCTGGTCGTGGGCTCTCTTGGCGTGGGGAAAAGGCCAGCAGTAACAGGATCGTCGAAGGTCAATGTGCCGAAGCGATCTGGCCGGCAGGCCCGACGCAAAGATTGGGCGGGAGTAACTCAGTGGCTAGAGTCACGGCCTTCCAAGCCGTTGGTCGCGGGTTCGAATCCCGTCTCCCGCTCCTCCTAGTAGGCGATTACACGAACTAAACCGGAGAGAAGGTATGGCGAAAGAGAAGTTTGACAGGTCGAAACCGCACGTCAACGTGGGGACAATCGGACACATCGACCATGGCAAGACGACATTGACGGCCGTGATCACGAAAGTGCTGGCGAAGCACAATCCGAAGAACAAGTATCGGTCGTTTGACTCGATCGATAACGCGCCGGAAGAAAAGGCGCGCGGTATCACGATCGCAACCGCTCACGTGGAGTATGAGACGGCCAAGCGGCACTACGCGCACGTGGATTGCCCGGGTCACGCCGACTACATCAAGAACATGATC
>Ga0157379_10000188_pt1 | contig 47371 bp, 37 predicted proteins | sample S25metaG_FD_121802 | JGI IMG/M metagenome (GOLD analysis project Ga0157379, IMG submission 121802) | Switchgrass rhizosphere microbial communities from Kellogg Biological Station, Michigan, USA - S2-5 metaG | ecosystem: Host-associated > Plants > Roots > Rhizosphere > Soil | place: USA... | reverse complement strand
GTGGGAGAGTCACCGGAGCTGGCGGAGCGGGTGCGGACGCTGTTCGAGAGCGAAAAAAGTCTGTTTGATTGATTCGGCTGATTGATTTCGCCCCGCCCCCGCGCGCCTGGGAGCGCGCGACCCTCGTCGAGCGAGGGCGCGTGGGCGTCGCAGCCCGGAGTGAATCCGGGCTGCTCCCTGTCGCTCGCTGCGCTCGCGATCGGTTTGGTCCCGCTCAGGTGCTTTTGGCGATCCGTCGCCGCACCCGAATGCGGCCTTCCTCCTTGGCGCGTTGCGTCCTGACGCTCGTGGACATCCCGGGCGGGCTGTCCTAGAAGGCGCGCAGGACAGGAGGGTGCAGCATGATCCAGGTTGGAGAGCGGGCTCCCGATTTCACCGGGCTGACGGGCGATGGCAAGCGCCTGGCGCTCGGGGATTTCCGCGGCAAGCAGCCGGTCGTCCTGTACTTCTATCCGAAGGACAACACGCGCGTGTGCACCAAGGAAGCGTGCATGTTCCGCGATCACAACGCGGAGATCTCGTCGGCCGGGGGCGTCGTGATCGGCGTCAGTGGCGACACGGCGGAATCGCACCAGAAGTTCAGCTCGGCCCAGAGCCTGGGCTTCCCGCTGCTGGCCGATCGTGACGCGACGATCGCCAAGGCGTTCGGGGTGGCGCGGCTCGGAGGGTGGTTGCCGCCGAAGCGCGTGACCTTCGTGATCGATCGCGAGGGCGTCGTGCGCAAGGTGATCACCGGCGAGCTGAACGCGAACGTGCACGTGGACGGCGCGCTCGAGGCACTGCGCGAGCTGTCGCAGCACTGAGTCGCGCGCCTCGCGGGCGGGGCGTGGTCTGCAGACACGCGCTGCGGTAACGTCGGCTTCGCAGGAGGATCGCGATGTCCCAATCGACACCCCGCTGGCGGTCGTGGTCCGTGCTCGCGGCGCTGGTTGCGGCGTCGCTCGTGCTCTCCTGGCGTGTCATCGGCGACCATGTCGCGCGCGGCTTCATCGGCATCGATCGGCAACCCGATCGGGCCCGTCATCGCGGTGGGCGCCGTCATCGTACTCGTGTGGGTGCTGATGGGCCTCCGCCTGCGGCAGGCGCTGCTCGCGCGGCGTGCGCGGAAGCTCGGCGAGACCTCGGGACCCGCGCAGCCGGCCCGGCGCGCGCTTCTGGTGAACGGCATCTCGGGCGCGGCCGCGGTGGCCGGCGCGGCGGCGACGAGCGGCGTCGGAGTGTTCACGGCGTTCCGGCGTTGGCGCGGACCGTTCGAGGAGATCTTCCGCGGGGAGGTCGAGCGCACCGCGCCGCAGCAGCTCGCGGCGTGGAAGGAGGCGCGCGTGCGCGCCTACCGTCGTCTCGGGCGGACGGGCGCGATGGTCTCCGACATCTCGCTCGGCACCGGCGCGATCCAGGGCGAGAATGGCGAGCAGATCGCGCGCGACGCGATCGAGCGCGGCGTGACGTACTTCGACACCGCCCCCGACTACTCCGGAGCGGGATCGGAGGAAGCGATGGGGCGCGCCATGAAGGGCGTGCGCGACCGCATGTTCGTCGCCACCAAGTTCTGCACGCCGCAAGGGCACGTGCCGGTGGGCAGCCCGGTCGACATGTACATCGGCGCCATTGAAGGCAGCCTGAAGCGGCTCCGGACCGATCACGTCGATCTCGTCCACGTGCATTCGTGCGACGAGGTGGAGCGTCTGATGGACCCGAACGTCCACGAGGCGTTCGATCGGTTGAAGGAACAGGGGAAGGCCCGGTTCCTCGGGGTCTCGACCCACACGCCGAATCTCGAGACCGTCGCGCGCACGGCCATCGCCTCCGGGCGCTTCGACGTCATGATGCTGGCGTACCACCACGGACTCTGGGCCAACCTCGACGCGCTCATCGACGCCGCCGCCGCGCACGACATGGGCATCGTCGCGATGAAGACGCTGAAGGGTGCCCGCCACCAGAACCTCAGCGATTTCCGCGCCGATGCGGCTTCGTACGCGCAAGCCGCGTTCCGCTGGGTGCTGTCGAATCCGCACGTCGGCTGCCTGGTCGTGTCGTTCTTCAAGCCCGAGCACGTCGACGAGTACCTCTACGCCTCGGGCGGCAAGCTGGCACGCGAGGACGTCGCGGTGCTCGAGCGCTACGACGCCCGCATCGCGGGCACCTACTGCCAGCCGCACTGCGGCGCATGCCTCGACTCGTGCCCGGAGCAGCTCGCCATCAACGACGTGCTGCGCTACCGCATGTACTTCGAGGACTACGGCCGCGAGAAGGAAGGGATGCGCCTCTACGCGGCGCTCGAGCGCGACGCCCGTCGCTGCGCCGGGTGTCCGGCGCCGTGCGAGGCGCACTGTCCCGTCGACATCCCGATCCGCTCGCGCATGCTCGGCGCGGACGCGTTGCTGCGGCTCACCTGAGCTGCCGCCGCAGGGCCGACGTCAGATCGGTTGCAGCTCGATGCAGCCGATCTCGCGTGCGGTGAAGAGCCGCACCGGCTGGCCGGTGAAGCCGAGCCCGTTGCTCACCACCAGCGTCGCATCACCGCGCGTGTACACCCCGCGATCGTAGCGGGTGATGAACTCGGCGAGATTGCGCACGCGGCCCCGGCGCAGCAGAGCGGGCAGGCCGAGCTGTCCGCCGTGGGTGTGGCCGGAGAGCATCAGGCTCGCGCCAAGATCGACCGCCTGGTCGAAACAGTCGGGGCGGTGGCTCAGCACGATCGCCGTCACCCCCCGCGCCACGCTCTCGGCGAGCAGCGGCAGCGCGGGATGCTCGAGGACACCGCGTGCCCAGTCGCGGCCGAGGTCGTCGAGCCCGAGGACGGCGAGCGACGCGCCCTCGCGCTCGACGTCGACGCGCATGTTGCGCAGCACGTGGAACGGCGTGCAGCTGCGAAGCGCTTCGGTGACGGTCTCGGCGCCGGCGGCCACGTCGTGATTGCCGAGGATGACGAATACGCCATGGCGCGCCCGCAGCCCGGCGAGCACCGGGAAGGCGATCGCACAGGTTTCCGGCCGGTCGACGAGGTCGCCGGTGATGCAGATGAGATCCGGCGCCAGCGCGTTCACGCGCTCGACGTGCCGGCGGAGCTCGTCGAGGCCGAGGTAGCGTCCGATGTGCAGGTCGCTCAGGTGGACGATGCGAGCGCCGGCGAACTCCTCGGGCAGTCCCGCCACGTCGACGCGGAGCGAGGTGACGGCCAGCGTCCGCCGCCCGACGGTGTAGCCGAACAGGAAGAGCAGCGCGACCGCCAGGAGGCCGAGGTCGATCGCCGCCTCGAAGCCGCCCCGCCACGGCGCGAGGACGCCCGCGGGTGCGAGGCCGAGCAGGTGCGCGACCGCGGTCGCGCCGCGCCCCGTCAGCCAGACCAGCTCGGCCGCGCCGACCAGGACACCACCGAAGACGCAGGTGAAGGCGAACGCGGTGTAGACGGCGACGAGCGGGCCGCTGCCGTGCGTACGCATCCGGCGGATGAGCCAGCGGTTGAACGCGAACACCGCGAGCGTGGCGGCCACGTGAGCGAGCGCGGGAATCGTGACGCCGAGGCGAGCCAGGGCACGTGCGCTCACGACCCACTCGCTCAGGGCGATTGCGGCGATCAGGAGCGAGAAGAAGCTGCGGAAGAAGCCGAGCCGCAGACGCTCGATCAGGCCCGCGCTCGGAGGTGCCGGCGTCACGTGCCCGCAGTGTGAAGCGGACACGTGACGCTGGCAAGGGCCCTCGCTAGAGCGAGCGCAGGAAGTTCAGCAGGTCCTGCTTCTGGCTCTCGGGCAAGAGGTTGTAGAGCAGGATGACGCCGTTCGCCTCGGACGCGTTGCCGAAGCGCACGTTGCCGCTCTGGTGCGCCTGGATCGCCTGTCCCAGGTCGTTCGTTCTGCCGTCGTGCAGGAAGTAGTAACGCTGGCCGACTCCCCACAGCGGCGCGGTGCGGAAATCGCGCGGACCGGCCTGTCCCTGGCTGACGCCGTCGGCGAGTCCCGGGCCCATGTCGTGCACCAGTAGGTCCGAGTACAGGTTCACGGGCTGATTGCGCAGCGCCGCGACGGCCGTGTTGCCGGTGGTGAACGACGGGGTGTGGCAGAGGGCGCATCCGACGTTGGTGAAGGTCGCCTTCCCGCGCAGGGTCGAAGGGGTATCGGACGACGGTACCGGCGGGGCGGCGAAGCGCATGAACAGCGCGAACTTCTCGGTGTCGCTGAAGGCGTCGAACGTCTCCGCCGCGTCGAGATGGCTGAAGTCGTTCGGGACCGCCTTGAACTGGCACGACGCGGTCTCGTCGCGCTCGCTCTGGAACAGCTCGTTGGAGACGCCCATCTCGACGTTGTAGGCCTCGCCGGCGAACAGCAGCAGCGACTTGTTCTGCGCCTTCCACCCGAAGCGCGCGACGGTGCCGTCGTTGCCGTTGTTGTTCGTCATTCCGGAAATGGTGCTGCCCGGAAGATGGAAGTTCACCCGGCCCTTGATGCCGAGCTGGACCTTGCGGCCCGTGTTCGCGGCCTGGTTTGCGATGATGGCGCTGTCCGGGATCTGCTCGATCAAACCGGCGCCGAAGACCGGCGTCGGGATGCGGAAGATCACGTTGTGATTCGCGACTTGCGTCTCGAAGTCCGGCTGCGCGAGCGTACAGCCGTCGGCGCCCTCGCGGCCGGTGACGGTGAAGAGGTCGTGCACGCCGCCGTCAGGCGTGCCGTCGGGATTGCGGACGAAGCGCACCTCGCGCACCGGGCCGTGCGCCGAGATGAACGACGGCATCTTGTCGTTGGCCGTCGCCATGCCCATCTGCGGATTCGTCTCGGGGCTGCTGCCACCCACCGCGGGAAACGCGTGGCATCCCCCACAGCTGTCGAGGTTCATCCGTGGCCCGAGGCCCTCCGCGGCATCCTCGACCTCGGTGAACGCCTCGGTGCTGGCGGCGAAATATGCCGACTCCGCATCGGTCAGTCCGGTGAGCGGCCCTCCGGCACCGGGCGCGCCGCCGCGGACACCCAGATCCGTGGCCCGGACACGCGGCTGGATCGTCTGCGTGGTCGTACTCGTCGTGCTCGTCGTGGTTTGTTGGGGCACCTGCGTGGTGCTCTGTTGGGAAAGGACGGGCGTCGCGGTCGCGACGAGCATCGTCGCGCTCGCGAGCGCGCAAAAGAGCGGAAGAGATGAATTGTTCATAGGGACTCCTGTCGCAGCTGATTCTCGTTCGGAACGGATTGGCGCCGGCCCACCCCGGCGCGGCTCGGTCACCGCCCGAGCATGCGGACGACGCGCGTGCGGGACGCGTTCGACGGTCGGCAGTCACCGACACGTCGCGCTCGCGTCAATCGCGAATGACGATACGAACGCGAATGGAGACGGAAGAAGTGCGCGAGGCAGGTGCATGTGCATGTCAGGGGGAACCTCCGGACGTGTTGAGAGAGCAAACGCGATGCCGCCTGCGCTATGCGCGCGACGTCGATCGTCGCGCAGCCGCGTGCGCTTCGTTTTGTGCCGACGCGACGTAGCGATCGACGACTCCGCCGAAATTCCTTTCGGCGTCGCGCACAACAGTCACCACACGCGATGCATTCCACGATGGGTGCGCTCGCGCTGTGCGCTGGACATCCACGTGCAGCGATCGTTCGAATCGCGACGCCCTCGCGGCATGGGCGCGAGCATCATGCACAGGCGCCCCGGCCGTGGTTCTTAAGGAGGAGGGCATCGTTCTTAAGGACGAGAGCTCGACGTCGTGATGATGGCGAAATCGCCGCCATCCGCGCCCATCTTTCTCCTCGCCAACATCGTCTGACGGCGACAGTTGGCTCGCCATACAAGACGGGTATAAGGCTCCGATGCCTTTCACCCGCATCCTCGTCGCCAATCGAGGCGAGATCGCCGTTCGTATTTTTCGCGCCGCGTCGGTGTTGGGGATGGAGACCGTGGCCGTCTTCGCCGAGGACGACGCCATGTGTCTGCACGCGCGCCGCGCCGATGTGAGCATCCCGTTGCGCGGCAGCGGCGTCGCCGCGTATCTCGACGCGGCGCAGATCATCGCATGCGCGCGCGATGCGGGGTGCGACGCGGTGCATCCTGGGTACGGCTTTCTCGCCGAGCGCGCATCCTTCGCGCGTCAGTGCGCGGAGGCCGGGCTCACGTTCGTCGGGCCGCGGCCGGAGCTGCTGGAGCTGCTGGGCGACAAGGCGCGCGCGCGCACGCTTGCTGCGCGCTGCGGCGTGCCGACGCTCGCGGGCACGCCCGGTGCCGCGAGCTTGACCGAAGCGGCGAGCTTCTTCGCCGCGCAACCCGACGGCGCGGCGATCGTCCTGAAGGCGGTGGCCGGCGGGGGCGGGCGCGGCATGCGGGTCGTGCAGGATCGGAGCGCGCTCGCCGAGGCCTGGACGCGATGCCGATCCGAGGCCGAGAGCGCGTTCGGCAGCGGGGAGCTGTACGTCGAGCGCTTCTTGCCGCGTGCGCGCCATCTCGAGGTGCAGATCGTCGGCGATCGCGCCGGCCACGTGCGCCATCTGTGGGAGCGCGAATGCAGCCTGCAGCGGCGCCACCAGAAGCTCGTCGAGATCGCGCCGAGCCCCGACCTCGCGTCCGACGTGCGCGAGCGGCTGCTCGCGGCGGCGCTGCGCATGGCCGCCGAGGTCCGCTACGAGGGGCTCGGCACGTTCGAGTTCCTGCTCGACACCGACGCGATCGACGGCCCCGGCGCCGCCGCGGACGATGGCTGGTTCTTCATCGAGGCCAATCCGCGCCTCCAGGTCGAGCACACGGTGACCGAGGAGGTGACGGGCGTCGATCTGGTCCAGACCCAGCTCCGCCTGGCGGCCGGGGCGACGCTCGGCGAGCTCGGCCTCTCGGATCCGCCGGCACCGCGCGGCCTGGCGATCCAGCTGCGGATCAACATGGAGCGCATGCAGGCCGACGGCACCACGACACCGTCGGGCGGCACGCTGACGGTGTTCGAGCCCCCGACCGGCCCCGGTGTCCGCACCGACACGCTCGGCTACACCGGCTACACGACGAGCCCACGCTACGACTCCCTGCTCGCGAAGATCATCGTGCGCTCACCGTCCCCCACGCTCGGCGATCTGCTGGCGCGCGCCGCGGGCGCGCTCGGCGAGCTGAAAATCGAGGGCGTGGCGACGAACGCCGCGTTCCTGCGGGCGTTGCTCGCGCATCCGGCCGTGGCGCGAAACGCCGTCGATACCCGCTTCGTCGAGACGCACGCCGCCGAGCTCCTCGCGGCGGCCGCCGAGCCCCGTCCCGTATCGGCGCCGAGCGACGGCGGCGCGCGTCGGGCCGGACCGGGAGCGCGCGTCGATCCGGTCGACCCGCTGGCAGTGCTGACGCACGGCAAGAGCGGCGGCGGTCCGGGCGAGCGGCCGCCCCCGATCGCGGACGACGTGCCCGGTACGGTCAGCGTGCGCGCCCCCATGCAGGGAACGATCGTCGCCGTCGAGGTGCAGGCGGGCGACGCCGTGCGCGCCGGCGCGACGGTGGTCGTGCTCGAGGCGATGAAGATGGAGCACGTGGTCGTGAGCGAGCGCAGCGGGCGCGTGCGCAGCGTCGCGGTCGCGCGCGGCGACACCGTCTTCGAGGGCGACGTGCTCGCGGCCGTCGAGGAGAGCGAGATCGCGGGTGCCGCGGCGGCCGGGGACGCGAGCGTGGATCTCGCAGCGGTCCGCGCCGATCTGGCCGAGGTCGTCGAGCGCCACACGCTCGGCCTCGACGTCGCCCGGCCCGAGGCCCTCGCGCGGCGGCGCAAGACCGGCCAGCGAAGCGCGCGCGAGAACGTCGACGATCTCTGCGACGCGGGTACGTTCGTCGAGTACGCGCCGCTCGTCGTGGCGGCGCAGCGGCAGCGCCGCTCGCTCGACGACCTGATCAAAAGCACGCCCGCCGACGGGCTCGTGGCCGGTGTCGGCCGGGTGAACGGCGCCCGCTTCCCGACCGCACGCACGCGCTGCGTGATCCTGGCCTACGACTACACGGTCCTCGCCGGGACGCAGGGCGCGCAGAACCATCGCAAGAAGGACCGCATGCTCGAGCTGGCGGCGCGCCGCCGTCTGCCGGTCGTGCTCTTCTCCGAGGGCGGCGGCGGCCGTCCGGGCGATACCGACGCGCTCGGTATCGCCGGCCTCGACGTGCCGACCTTTCAGTCGTTCGCCCGCCTCTCCGCGCTCGTGCCCCTCGTCGGTATCAACTCGGGTTTCTGCTTCGCCGGCAACGCCGCGCTGCTCGGCTGCTGCGACGTCGTGATCGCCACCGCCAACTCCAACATCGGCATGGGCGGACCGGCCATGGTCGAGGGCGGCGGACTCGGCGTCTTCCGGCCCGAGGAGATCGGCCCGATGTCGGTGCAGGTGCGAAACGGTGTCGTCGACATCGCGGTCGCCGACGAGGCCGAGGGCGTGGCGGCGGCGAAGCGCTACCTCGGCTACTTCCAGGGTGCCGACGCCACCTGGGCATGCGCCGACCAGCGCGTGCTGCGCGGGCTCGTGCCGGAGAATCGCCTGCGCGTATACGAGGTGCGGAGCGTGATCGAGGCGCTCGCCGATACCGGCTCGGTGCTCGAGCTGCGCCGCGGTTTCGGCCACGGCATGGTGACGGCGCTGGCGCGCATCGAGGGCCGCCCGCTCGGCATCGTCGCCAACAACCCGACGCATCTCGCGGGCGCCATCGACGCCGACGGCGCCGACAAGGCCGCACGGTTCCTGCAGCTCTGTGACGCGTTCGACCTGCCGGTCGTCTTTCTCTGCGACACCCCCGGCATCATGGTCGGTCCGGAGATCGAGAAGCGCGCCCACGTGCGCCATGCGGCGCGCATGTTCGTCGTCGGCGCGAGCCTGACGGTGCCGTTCTGCACCATCGTGCTGCGCAAGGGATACGGCCTCGGCGCGATGGCGATGGCGGGCGGCAGCTTCAAGGCGCCACTCTTCACGGTGGCGTGGCCGACGGGCGAGTTCGGCGGCATGGGGCTCGAAGGCGCGGTGAAGCTCGGCTTCCGCAAGGAGCTCGCCGCCGTCACGGATCCCCAGGAGCGGCGCGCGCTGTTCGACCAGATGGTGGAGCGAATGTATCGTCACGGCAAGGCCGTGAGCGCCGCCTCCCATTTCGAGATCGACGACGTGATCGACCCGGCGGAGTCACGCCGCTGGATCAATGGCGCGCTCGCGTCCGCGCCCGTGGCGCCGCGGCGACGGCGCAAGAAGCGTCCCTGCATCGATCCATGGTGAAGGCGAGGCACGAGAACGACGGCGCGCTGGTCGTGCGCGCCGCGCCGGCGCACGGCCTCGGCGTCTTCGCGGCGCGCGACCTCGCGGCGGGCGTGTACGCGCTGGAGTACACCGGCGAGCGCATCTCGCACGCGGCGGCCGCGGCCCGCTACGACGACGAGCGCCGGCACGACACGCACACGCTGCTCTTCACCGTCGACGCGACGACGGTCATCGACGGGGGCGCCGGCGGCGGCATGGGACGGTACGTCAATCACTCGTGCGAGCCGAACTGCGAGGCGGTCCTCGACGACGGCCGGGTATTCCTCGAGACCCTGCGTCCGATTCGCGCGGGCGAGGAGCTGACGTACGACTATCGTCTGCGCCGGCCGCGACCGCTGCCGCGCGACTGGCGCCGTCGCTACGCCTGCCGCTGCGCCTCGCCCCGCTGCCGGACGACGATGCTCGTGCGGCCACCGGGCGGTCTGACGCGCCCGCGCGCCGGGCGCCGGCGCCGCGCACTCAGCTAGCGCGGCGAAGTCGGGGCGTGGAGGGCGAGCAGCGCTTGCGTCTGCTCCGGCGTGTGGGTCGCCGTCGTATCGAACCCTCCCAGGAATGCGCTCCCGGCGTCACCGCCGCAGCCGCCTCACCCCATCCCAGCCACGCGGTCGACGTACGCAATCGCGGTGCCATGCCGATGGCGTCGCGCGCCCGCGCCGGCTCGACGACGCCGCCAGCGTACGGCGCAGGCGTCCCTGACATCCGTGCCAAGGCGCTGACACCTCACGGCCCGCCGTCGACGCCCTCGCACCCGACATCCCGAGCGGTGGGACCGGGGCCGCACACGCGCAGCAACTGGAGGAAGGCGGTGATGGCGTCGACGTCGTCGTCCGAGAGGACGATGCCGCCGGTGAACGCGCCGCTGAACGAGCCGTTGAACGCGGCGCTCGTGTAGTGGGCGACGGCGTCGCGCAGGGTCGCGGCCGAGTTGTCGTGGAAGAACGGCGCGGTGTCGGCGACGCCGAGGAGCGTCGGCACGTTGAAGGCGCGCGTCGCCCCGGCCTCCAGCATGCCGATGGGCGGACACGGCGGGTCGCACTCCGGCGGCGGCACGAGGTTCACCGGCCGCCGCGTCACGCCGGTATCGATCGTGCCGCCGTCGGTGAAGAGCGGTCCCGAATGACAGAACGTGCACTTGCCGTTGCCGAAAAAGAGCTCGAGCCCACGCGCCTCGGCCGGCGTCGAGACGAGGGTGCTCAAGTCGAAGCTCTCCGTGGTCGGCAACGTCACCGACTGCATGAAGGCCGCGAGCGCCGCAAGCTCGTGCGGCGTCGGCAGGCGGAAATCGACGCCGGCCACGCGGCGCAACGAGCGCGGGAAATGCTGCATGACCGCCCGCGTCGCGAACTCGTCCAGCGTGGAGAGGCTGGCGCTCCAGCCGAACGGCGCGGTCTGCGCTAGGTCGAAGACGTGCGGTACCCCGCGGAAGACCGGCGGCTGGTCGAATCCGTCGACGTTCTCCAGGATCAACGCGCGCGGACCATGCATCAGGGCCGGGCTCTCGAGCCCCGCAAGCTCCGGGACCCGCTCGGCGACGAACAGCGGATCGTCCGCCGGCAGCGACGCGATGAACGCGGGGGAGAGCGTGAAGGCCGCGGCGGCGGGGTGGCAGGTGCCGCACGTACGCCCGTTACCCTCGAACCCCTCCTGGAAGAAGAGACGCTCGCCCTCCTCGATCAGCGAGGGCGAGCGCACGGGGGTGGGAGTTGAGGTGGGCGTGCCGGTGGACGTCTCCGTGGGCGATGGAGTCTCGACGACCACGGGGTCCGACGTCGAGCTCGTGGAATCACCGCACCCGGCGGTGCAGGCCAGCACGACGACCCCCACCCTGACGAACCCTGCCCGCGCCGTGTGCATACCCATGGCCGCACCTCCGTTCGCATGATCACGATACGCTCCGTCGTAGACAGCGACTCAAATCTTTCCTGATCACCGAACGAAACTTTTGTTCCGCTGCGAACTAGCTGGCCACGACCGCAAGATCTGCCAAGTGCGTCGCGCGCTGCGTGTGCTAGATTCCGCCTCACCATGACGGGACACGGCTTTGCGTTGTTCGACACGGCGATCGGGCGCTGCGGGATCGCGTGGGGCGCGCGCGGGATCGTCGGCGTGCAGCTTCCCGAGGCGAAGGTCAGCGAGACGCGCGGACGGCTCGCGCGGCGCTTCCCGGAGGCACGCGAGACGCCGCCCCCGCGCGAGGTACGCCGCGCCCTCGACGACATCGTCGCCCTCCTGCGCGGCGAGAAGAAGGATCTCTCGGGCATCGCGCTCGACATGGAGCGGGTGCCGCCTTTCCATCGTCTCGTCTACGACGCGGCGCGCGCCATTCCCGCCGGGGCGACCCTCTCCTACGGCGAGATCGCGAAGCGCATCGGCTCGCCGGGCTCGGCGCGCGCGGTTGGGCAGGCGCTCGGCAAGAATCCGTTCGCGATCATCGTGCCCTGCCATCGCGTGCTCGCGGCCGGGGGCAAGACCGGCGGGTTCTCCGCCGAGGGCGGTGCGACCACCAAGCTCCGCATGCTCGCGATCGAGGGCGCGCAACCCGGGGGCCAGGCGAGCCTCTTCGATGGCCGTCGCGCCATCGGCTTCGAGCCGCGCGCCGCGATCAAGCACCTGCGGGCCGCGGACCCGAAGCTCGGCCGCCTGATCGACGACGTCGGGCCGTTTGCCATGGAGCTGAAGCGGACCGCCAGCATCTTCGGCGCGCTGTCCGAGGCCATCGTCTATCAGCAGCTGAACGGCAAGGCCGCGGCCACGATCTACGGCCGCGTGTGCGCGCTCTTCCCGCGCGCCACGCAGGGTCCGACGGCCGAGCACATCCTGCGAGCGAAGGACGTCCAGCTGCGCGGCGCCGGGCTGTCGCGCGCGAAGACGTTGGCGCTGCAGGATCTCGCGCGCCGCGCCAAGGCGGGCGAGATCCCGACCCTGGGCGAGATCCACCGTCTGGAGGACGACGAGATCGTGGAGCGTCTGACGGCGGTGCGCGGCATCGGCCGCTGGACGGTCGAGATGCTACTCATCTTCCGCCTCGGCCGCCCCGACGTCTTGCCGACGGACGACTACGGAATTCGCAAAGGGTTCGCGCTCGCCTTCAAGAAGCGCGAGCTGCCGGCGCCGAAGGAGCTCGCGCGCTACGGCGAGCGCTGGAGGCCGTATCGGACCGTGGCGAGCTGGTATCTCTGGCGCGCCCTCGATCGCGCCGCGACGTAGGGCTACGCGCGCGACGGTGCGGCGAGCCCGCGTGACGTCGCGGGGCGCCCGCCGACTCTTGCGACGCCTCGGCGGAGGGACTAGCTGCAGGCCGCATGGGTGACGACGTCCGCTTCGTGCAGGCCAACGGCTTGCGCTTCGGCTACCTCGAGTCCGGGAGCGGGCCGCTCGTGTTGCTGGTGCACGGCTTCCCGGACACCGCGCACACCTGGGATGCGACCCGTGCGGTGCTGGCGGGCGCGGGGTTCCGCGCCGTCGCGCCGTTCACCCGCGGCTATGCACCGACGGAGGTCCCGGCGCAGGAGGCGTACGATTCCGACACGCTCGGGCGGGATCTACTGAGGATCATCCCCGCGCTCGGCGAGCAGTCGGCGGTGATCATCGGCCACGATTGGGGCGCCAGCGCCGCCTATTCCGCGGCGGGGATCGAGCCCGCGGCCGTGCGGATGCTGGTCACGCTCGCGATCCCGCATCCCGCCTCGATCACGCCGACGCCCGCTCTCATCTGGCGGGTGCGACACTTCTTCGCGCTGGGGCAGAAGCGTGCCGTGCGCTGGGTGCCGAAGAACGACTTCGCGTACGTCGACACGCTCGTCCATCGCTGGTCGCCCGAGTGGCACGTTCCGCCGGGTGAGACCGCGGCGGTGAAAGCCATCTTCCGCGATCCGCGCGCCCTCGACGCCGCCCTCGGCTACTACCGCGCGCTCTCGCCGCGGCCGCCGAAATCGTATCGCGAGAAGATCACCGTGCCGACGGTGTGCTTCGCCGGCGAGAGCGACATCGTCGCCCAGTCGGCGTACGATCGCGCCGCCAGGTGCTTCGCGGGTCCCTACGAGGTGGTGCGCATGAAGGGCGGCCACTTCATGCACCGCGAGCACCCCGACGTCTTCCATCGCGAGCTGCTGCGCGTGCTCGCCCGGGCGCGCTGACGGCGCATCGCGACCGATCATCCGATCATGGCGACCGCCTCGATCTCGACGAGGAGCTGCGGCACGGCGAGGCCCGCGACGACGAGATAGGTGCTGGCCGGATACTGGCCCTCCTTGAAGTGCTTCTGGCGCGCGGCGGCAACGGCGGGGCGATACGCGGCGTCGGTCACGTAGATCGTGATCTTCACGATGTCGTCGAGCGAGCCGCCGCAGGCGCCCACCACGGTGCGCAGATTGGCGAAGACCTGCTCCGTCTGGGCGGCGACGTCGTTCTCGCCGACGAGACTGCCCTTGGCGTCGAGCGCCACCTGGCCGGAGATGAAGACCGGCGTGCCGGACTTCTTGATGGCGTAGGAATAGCCGGTCGGCGCCGCCATGTCGGGGGGATTGATCACGGTCTTCACGGGTCACCTCGCGTGGGAATGGGATCGTCGTAGGACGTCGCCGAAGGCTCGACAAACGGTGGCGCGAAGTCAAGGCGGCCGTGCGTTGTGGAGGCGCGGGGCGAGCCGTCGATCCCGAGCGCGGATGGCGAACGGACGCTCGGTTGTCCGGCGACCCCCGGCGGGGGTAGGCTCCAGGAGTCATGGTGGCCTCGACGGTCCTGCAGCAGGGCGCGATCTCCGTCGTCGACTATCGCTGCACGGCCAGTCTGGATGAGCCGCCGGTCGTCGAGCGGCACGCCGGCTTCGACGTCGCCTACGTCCGTACCGGCAGCTTCGGCTACCGCGCGCGCGGCCGCTCGTTCGAGCTGGTCACGGGCTCAGTGCTGGTCGGCTACCCCGGCGACGAATACGTGTGCACGCACGACCACGCCTGCGGCGATCAGTGCCTCTCGTTCCAGCTCTCGCCCGAGCTGGTCGAATCGATCGGCGGTCGGTCGGAGACGTGGCGCGTCGGCGGCGTGCCGCCGGTGCCGGAGCTCATGGTGCTCGGCGAGCTCGCGCAAGCGACGGTGGAGGGCCGGACCGACGTCGATCTCGACGAGGTCGGCCTCCTCATGGCCTCGCGCCTCGTCGAGGTGGTCTCGGGGCGTACGCGCGAGCGGCCGGGCGGCAGCACGCGCGACCGTCGGCGCGCGGTCGAGGCGGCGCTCTGGATCGACGAGCACTCGCACGAGCCCGTCGATCTCGGCCGCACGGCACGCGAGGTGGGTCTGAGCGCCTTCCATTTCCTGCGCCTCTTCGCCGACGTGCTCGGCGTGACTCCGCACCAGTATCTGGTGCGCTCGCGGCTGCGCCACGCGGCACGCATGCTGGCCGACGACACCGGCTCGATCACCGACGTCGCGTTCGACGTCGGCTTCGGCGACCTCTCGAACTTCGTCCGTACGTTCCATCGCGCCGCGGGCGTCTCGCCGCGCCGCTTCCGCAAAGCCGCGCGAGGCGACCGCCGTGTGCTGCGGGAGCAGTGCCGTGTGCTGCGGGAGCAGTGCAGAGTGCTGCGGGAGCAGCTGGCGGCGCGATTGTCGATGTCGTAGTCACCGTCGCCGGAGGACTGGATGGAACGCTACGACATCGTCACCGTCGGCGGCGGCCTCGGGGGCGCGGCGCTCGCGAAGGGGATGGCCGAGCGCGGCGCGCGCGTGCTGGTGCTGGAGCGCGAGACCGAGTTCAAGGACCGTGTGCGCGGCGAGGCGCTGGCCGCGTGGGGCGCGGCCGAAGCGAAGACGCTCGGGCTCTACGATCTCGTCGACGCCGATTGCGGCCACATGCTGCGCTACTGGGCGATCTATGTCGGCGGGATGCCGATCCTGCGACGCGATCTCTTCACGACGACGCCGCAGGGCGACGGGTGGTTCACCTTCTATCATCCGCGCATGCAGACGCTGGTGTTGCAGGCGGCGAGTGCCGCCGGCGCCGAGGTGCGGCGCGGCGAGCGCGTACGGGGCGTCGTGCCCGGCGCCAGGCCGCGCGTGGCGGTCGAGGGACGGAACGGCGCCTACGAGGTCGAGGCGCGTCTCGTGGTCGGCGTCGATGGCCGCGCCTCGATGGTGCGCCAGTGGGCCGGGTTCGCCGCGCGCAACGACCCCGCGAAGCTGTTGTTCGCCGGCGTCTTGTTCGATCGTGTCGCGGCGCCGGTCGACGAGTTCTACCACGTGGTCGCGCCCGGGCGCGGTCTCACCGCGCTGATCTTTCCGCAGCACGACGGCCACGCGCGCACGTACTTCGGATTCCACCTCGGGGCCGGGGTGGAGCGCTTGCAGGGCGCGGCCGGCATGTCGCGCTACCGCGCGCTCTCCCACGAGATCGGCGTGCCCGAGGAGTTCTACGCCGACGCCAAGCCGATCGGACCGCTCTCTACCTTCGACGGAGCCGACAGCTGGGTCGAGCATCCGTATCGCGACGGCGTGGCGCTCGTCGGTGACGCGGCCTCGACCAGCGACCCGACGTGGGGGCAGGGCATGTCGCTCACCCTGCGGGACGCCCGCGTGCTGCGCGATGCCTTGCTCGCGGACGACGACTGGGACCACGCCGGCCACGCGTACGCCGCCGAGCACGACCGCTATTACGCCATCGTGCGCCGCGCCGACGGCTGGTACGCCGACCTCTTCATGGAGTTGGGCCCGGTTGCCGACGAGCGCCGTGCCCGCGCCCTGCCGCTCCTCGCCGCGGATTCCTCGCGCGCGATCGACGTCGGCATGGCCGGCCCCGAGGCGCCGTGCGATGAAGCCGCGCGCCAGCGTTTCTTCGGCGAAGCGTAACGCATTACGGGGCGATCATGGCCCCGCGCGCCGGAGTGGCCTATATCCGGAGGCGTGTCGTCGGTGATGCTGATCGACTATTCGAGCCTCCTCTACCGCGCGTTCCACTCGCTGCCCGAGAGCCTCGCCATGCGCGGCGTGTACGGGTTCCTCAACATGCTCGCCCGGCTGGTCACCGATCATCGTCCCGCCGGCCTCGTGATCGCGGTCGACGACGACTGGCGGCCGGCGTTCCGCGTCGACGCCCTGCCGTCCTACAAGACCCACCGGGTGGCCGCCGACGACGCAGAGGAGGCGGATCCGATCGCGCCGCAGGAGGCGCTCGGGCGCGAGGTGCTGGTCGCGCTCGGCCTGAGCGTCGTCGGGGCCGACGGCTTCGAGGCCGAGGACGTGATCGCGACGATCGCGGCGCGCACGCGCGGTCCGGTGGCGATCGTCTCCGGCGACCGCGACCTCTTCGCGCTCGTGCGCGATCCCGACGTGCGCGTGCTGTATCCGCAGACGGGCGTCTCGAAGCTGAGCGTGGTCGATGAGGCGGAGATCACGCGCCGCTACGGCATTCCCGGCCGCGCCTACGGCGACTTCGCGCTTCTGCGCGGCGATCCCTCCGACGGCCTCCCGGGCGTCCGCGGCATCGGCGAGAAGACCGCGGCGAAGCTGATCGCCGAGCACGGCTCGCTCGACGGCATCGCGCAGGCGAGAAACCTCGCCCCCGCGGTCGCCAAGAAGCTCGAGGCGGGACGCGACTACCTGGCCGCCGCGCGTCGCGTCGTCCTGCCCGTCGCCGACGTGCCCCTTCCCGCGATCTCGGTGACGCTCCCCACCGCGCCCGCCGACCCGAAGGTGCTGGCACGGCTCGGCAAGACGCACGAGCTCGACACCCCGATCCAGCGCGTCGGGCAGGCACTCGGCTTCCCGGCCTGACTCCGCGCCGCGGCGCCCGCTGCGGCCGCAAGATCCTCCAAGATCGGTGTGACGCCCTTCGCCTAGAGTGGCCTCCGACGAAAGGAGGTCGCCATGTACGACCACATCGGATTGCAGGTGAAGGACATCGACGCGAGCGTCCGTTTCTACGAGGCGGTGCTGGCACCGCTCGGGCACGCGCTCTGCACGCGTGACGACTCGTCCGCCGGATTCGGCCCTCCGGGCGAGCCTGGGCTCTGGCTGTACGCCAGCAACGGTGCGACCGGCTCGCACGCGCACGTCTCGTTCGACGCCGCCGATCGCCGCGGCGTCGACGGCTTCCACCGCGCCGGTCTCGCCGCTGGCGGCCGCGAGCACGGCGCCCCCGGGGTGCGCGCCGACTACGGCCCGACCTACTACGCCGCGTTCCTCATCGACCCCGACGGCAACAACGTCGAGGCGGTGTGCATGAAGTAACTCGTGGGTGTTCGCGGTGGCGTTGCGCGTGTAGCGTCACGATACGCCATGTCGCCGCGCGTAAGGCACGAGAAGGAGTGCAGATACTACAGGATGTCCAACGGGCAGGCCTGGGACAATCTAACCGTTGTGCTGTTTCTGGCGATCCTCGTGTTGGTATTCGGGATCGACGTGATGCACCCGGAAGCCAGCCGCTACTACTGTGCCGCCATGCTGGTCGAGGCAGGGTGGCTATGTTTGCTGGCCTTGTTTGCGCGATCAGCGCTGGCGGGGCTGGGTCACTTGCTCGGCTTCACGGGTATCCTCGTTTCGGACGAGGATCTCACGATCAAATCGTGGTACCGGACGCGGACCATCAAGTGGAACCTCATCGCCGAATGCGGTCGATATAGATGGTGGCTAGGCAAAAATTGGCCGGCGGTCAAATACTACGTGCGCCTCTTCGAACAGGAGGAGCGCATCGTCCTATGCGCGAATGACGTCCCGAGGATCGAGGGCCTCGTGCGCACCTTGTTCCGGAAGGCACGGTCCGCACGCTTCGTCACGTTGATCGACACCGTAGTGCCCCGTCGACCGTTCCTCACGCGCCGCGTGCGCACCGAGTGGCGCCTCAAGGATCCCCCGACGGTATAGGCGGGATCAGCCGCCGAGGCCCATGCGGCGGGCGATGATCACCTTCATGATCTCGTTCGAGCCGGCGTAGATCGATTGCACGGCGGCGTCGGCGTAGTCCATCGAGATCGGGTACTCGAGCATGAAGCCGTAGCCGCCGTGCAGCTGCAGGCAGTCGGCGGTGAGGCGTTTCTGGAGGTCGGTCGTCCACCACTTCGCCATGCTGACCTCGGCGACGATGTCCTCACCGCGCACGTGCGCGGCGATCAGCTTGTCGACGAAGGCCTGGCCGAGCTCGACCTGCGTGGCGAGCTCGGCCAGCTTGAACTGCGTGTTCTGGAACGCGGCGATCGGCTGGCCGAACGCGTGGCGCTGCTTCACGTAGGCGACGGTATCCTCGAGCGCGCGCCGGCACGACGTGATCGACCCGACGCCGATGCAGAGGCGCTCCTGCTGCAGCTTCTCCATCAGCATCTTGAACCCCTGGCCCTCGCGGCCGTGCAGGTTGGTGACGGGAACACGGCAGTCCTCGAAGAAGATCTCGCTCGTGTCCTGCGCCTGCAGGCCGAGCTTCTCGAGCTTCCGGCCCTTCACGCACCCGGGCGTATCCGCCTCGACGAGCAGCAGGCTGATGCCCTTGTGCGGCGGGTTGGCCGTCGGGTCGGTCTTGGCGACGACGATGAAGAGCCCGGCGAGCTGGCCGATCGAGATGAACGTCTTGGCGCCGTTCACGACGTAGTGATCGCCGTCGCGGATGGCGCGCGTCTGCACCCCGGCGAGGTCGGAGCCGGTGCCGGGCTCCGTCATGCAGATCGCGACCAGCATCTCGCCGGCGATCGCGGGCGGCAGGTAGCGCCGCTTCTGCTCCTCGCTCCCGAACGAGACGAGATACGGCAGGCAGATCGACGAGTGCACCGTCGTCATCAGGCCGTGGGCGCGCAGGTAGGCGAGCTCCTCCATCACGATCGCGTCGTAGCGGAAGTCGCCGCCGCCGCCGCCGTACTCCTCCGGCATGCACGGGCCGAGGAAGCCCTCCTCGCCCATGCGCCGCCAGGTGTCGCGGTCGGTGATGCCGTCGTGGTTCCACTTGGCGATCTTGGGCTCGATCTCGCGCGCGGCGAAACGCTTGAACTGCGCCCGGAACATCTCGTGCTCTTCGCTGAACAGGTCACGCTGCATGGGGAATCCTCGTGCCGCCGATGTATCCCAAGCGCGGCCGCTTGACGAACGTCAGGCCGGCGGAGCGGCGCCGATCTGGTAGTGGCGCAGCTCCGGCATGGTGGCGGCAACGACGACAACCACGACGAGACACGCGACGCCGCCACTCACCACCGCGAACGGCGCCGAGGTGAGCGCCGCGAGAAAGCCCGATTCGGCGGCGCCGAGCTGGTTGGAAGCGCCGATGAAGAGCAGGTTCACGGCGCTGACGCGCCCGCGCAGCGCGTCGGGGGTCGAGAGCTGGATGGCCGTGCTGCGCATCACGACGCTCACCTGATCGGCCACGCCGACGAGCATGTAGGCGGCGAGCGACAGCGGAAACCAGCGCGAGACGCCGAACAGGATCGTCGCGAGGCCGAACATCGCGACGGTCGCGAGGAGCGTCGGGCCGGCGCGACGGATCGGCGGCAGGAGGGTGAGCGTCGCCGAGGTGAGCAGCGCGCCGATCTCCGACGCCGCCGAGAGGAGGCCGTAGCCGCGCGGGCCGACGTGCAGGATGTCGTTGGCGTAGACCGGCAGGAGCGCCATCGCGCCGCCGAAGATCACGGCGAACATGTCGAGCACCATGCAGCCGAGCACGACCTGCCGGCGGCGTACGAAGCCGAGCCCTTCGCGAATCGCCGCGATCGAGGGCGCGTTGCGCGACGGCGCCTCGACGACCGGATGGACGAACACCATCGCGACGATCGAGCCGATGACCAGTGCCGCGTACGCGGCGTAGACGGCGCCGATGCCGGCCTCCGCGATCAGGATGCCCGCGAGCGCGGGGCCGGTGGCGAACGCGAGCGCCTGGTTCGTCGAGGCGATGGTGACGGTGCGTGCCAGCAGTTCGCGCGGGACCAAGGTCGGGAGGAGGGCGGCGCGCGCCGGGCTATCGAAGGCCCCCGCCACGGCGACCAGCAACACCATGGCGTAGAGGACGGGGAGGGACACCCGGCCGGTGTAGACCGCGGTGCACAGCACCACCGCCGCCAGGAACCAGAGCCACTGCGCCGTCATCATGATGCGGCGGCGATCGTGCGTATCGGCGAGCGCGCCGCCGACCAGCATGAGCCCGAGGGCGGGGACGAACTGCACGATGCCGACGACGCCGAGCTGGAAGGCCGAGTGGCTGAGCTCGAAGACGTGCCACAGGATGGCGGCGCGCAGCAGCATCGTCGCGGTCCCGGCGCAGAACCGCCCGAAGAGGTAGGCGACGAGGTTACGGCTCAGCACGCCCGGCGCTTTCCCCGCCCCGACCCTGCGTCATCCGAGCAGGGGTAGAAGAGAATCCGAGCCGAGTCCACTCGGACGGCGCGCGGGCGGTGCCGCCGGGTCGTGCGTGAGCAATTCGGCGGCAGTGCCCGCATCGGCGGCACGGCGCGACGCGCCCCGGGGCGCGATCTCGGCGCCGCGCGGGGCTGCCGCGCGGGCAACCTCCTGGCACATCCGTTGCTCGCCCACCGCCGTCATGCTCGGCCTCGTGCTCACGGCCGGCGGCGCCCGCGGCGCCTACCAGGCGGGCGTGCTGAAGCGGCTCGGCGAGATTCCGGCGCTGGCCGACGGCCCGTCGCCGTTCGCGATCGTCACCGGCGCCTCCGCGGGCGCCATCAACGGCGCGATGCTCGCCGCCGGAGGTGCGACATTTCGCGAGGCGACGAGCGAGGTCGCGCGGCTGTGGAGCGAGCTGCGCGTGGAGCAGGTCTTCCGCACGGATCTGCTCACGCTCGGGCTCGGCGCCGCCGGGCTGCTGCGCGATCTCGCCCTCGGCGGCCTCTTCGGGACCACGGTCACGAGCTCCTTCATCGACGCGGCGCCGCTCCGGACGCTGATCGCACGCATCCTCCCGAAGGGGGCGATCGCCGATGCGATCAGCCGCGGGCACCTCTACGCGCTCGCGATCACCGCCACGAGCTACCATTCCGGACGCTGCTTCACGTTCGTGCAGGGACGCGCGGGGCATCCCGTGTGGGCGAAGAGCCGGCGCGTGGTGATGCCGGTCGAGATCACCGCCGACCACGTGTGCGCCTCCGCCGCCATCCCGCTCGTCTTTCCGCCGGTGCCGATCGGCTGCGCCGGCCGCGACCTGTACTTCGGCGACGGTGGCCTGCGCCTCGTGACCCCGTGCAGTCCGGCGATTCGCCTCGGTGCGACGCGCCTCCTCGCGATCGGTATCCGCTCCACGCGCGCTGCCGACGCGCTCTCGCGCGAGGAGCTCGGTGCGGCGGAGGAGACGGGGGCGCAGGGTTCGTATCTGACGCCGCCGCCGCTGGCGCAGATCTGCGGCGTCTTCCTCAACGCGATCTTCCTCGATCATCTCGACACGGACCTCGACCACCTTCGCCGGATGAACGAGCTGATCCGCGCCTACGGCGGGGGCGGCGAGGTGGCGACGCCGCCGAGCGGGTCGGTCAGCGAGCCGATGCGGATCGTGACGCCTCTGGCGCTCAGCCCGTCCGAGGATCTCGCGATCGTGGCGCAGCGCTTCGCGCACCGCATGCCGCGTCTCGTGCGTTACATGATGGACGGCCTCGGCACCCCCGACGCGCAGAGCGCCGATCTCATGAGTTATCTATTGTTCGACGCGTCCTACACCCGGGCGCTCATCCAGATCGGCTACCGCGACGCCGGCGAGCGCATCGACGAGATCGAGGCGTTCCTGCGCCGCGGTGGCCGCGGTGCCCTGGCGAATCAGGGGTTCGCCGCCTAGGGACTCCCGGAAGGCCCTCCTGCGCCATTTCGCGCAGCAAGGGAACTTTTCCCTCCTGAACGCCAATTCTCCTTGACAAGGCGCATGGGGACGGCGCAACATTCGGCCCGTCCCCAGTGCCCGCAGGGCGCGTGCCGTCTTCCCCGGCGCCCGATGACACCACTATCATGGAGGTCGTGACCATGATGAACCTGATGCGTCGTTTCTCCAGCTGGAGTCTCGCGTTAGTGCCCGTGACGCTGGTCCTTGCCGTCGCCTCGCGCGCCGACGCGCTCTCGGGCGGCATCACCACGCTCAGCTTCGGCGTGAACGGCTGCAACGAGTGCCACTCCGGCGGCACCGTGCCGACGGTGTCGCTCACGGGGCCGACGGTCGTCGCTCCCGATTCGATCAACGACTACACGCTGACGATCACCAACAGCGGCGCGCAGACGTTCGGCGGTCTGAACGTCTCCGCGCTGATCGGCGTGCTGGCGACCGGCGGCGCCGACGGGACCGACACGCAGACGATGACCGGCACCGGCGGCCGCGCCGAGATCACGCACACGATGGCGAAGCCGGCCGTCTCGGGCACGACGACGTTCACGTTCACGTGGACCGCGCCGAGCTCCTTCACCAACGTCTCGCTCGAGGCCTGGGGCAACTCCGTCAACGGCAACTTTTCGACCTCGGGGGACAAGGCCGCACACACGAGTCTCCTCGTGTCGCAGATTGGCGCGCCGACGCCGACGTCCAGCTCGACGCCGACGCCGAACGTGACGCCACCCGGGCTCGCGAACCCGCTCCGTCCGAAGATTCGCCTCGGGCACCAGAAGATCCAGCTCACGACCGTCGCGAGCGGTCTGACGGCGCCTGTCTGGGGCACGGCGGCTCCAGGCGTCGATCCCAAGTTCCTCTTCGTCGTCGACCAAGCGGGGCCGCTCTGGCGCGTCGATCTCACCAACGGGACGAAAAGCGTCTTCCTCGACGTCACGTCACGGCTCATCCCGCTCGGCGTATTCGGGCCGGGCACGTACGACGAGCGCGGCTTCCTCGGCGTCGCGTTCGATCCCAACTACGCGACCAACGGCCTCATCTATACGTTTACGTCCGAGCCGGCGGGACCGACGACCGACTTCACGACCCTGCCGTCCGGGACGCCGCCCGATTGCCAGAGCGTGATCACCGAGTGGCACGTCCCGAATCCGACCGATCCGGGCGCGGTCGTCGATACCGGCAGCGCGCGCGAGGTCCTGCGCCTCGACAAGCCGCAGTTCAACCACAACGGCGGTGGCCTGATCTTCGGTAACGACGGGTTCCTCTACGTCAGCCTCGGCGACGGCGGTGGCGCCGACGACCAGGACGGCCAGCCCTTCATCGGCGGCCCGACGGTGGGCCACGGCCCGACCGGCAACGCGCAGAACCTCGGCGCCATCCTCGGCAAGATGCTGCGCATCGACCCACACGGCACCAACTCCGCCAACGGCCAGTACGGTATCCCGCCAACCAATCCGTTCGTTATGACGCCGGGCGCGCTTCCCGAGGTCTGGGCCTACGGCTTCCGCAATCCGTTCCGCTTCTCCTTCGATTCGGCGACGCACGCACTCTACGTCGGCGACGTGGGCCAGAACTCGATCGAGGAGGTCGACATCGTCGTCGGCGGCGGCGGGAACTACGGATGGAAGTTCAAGGAGGGGACGTTCTCCTTCCACGACAACGGTCCGGGCGCCGGGTATGTCGACAAAGACAAGACCGGCATTCCCACGACGCTGATCGATCCCGTCAGCCAGTACGATCACGACGAGGGTATCGCGGTGATCGGTGGCTTCGTCTACCGCGGGACGGCGCTGCCGCGGATGGTCGGTCACTACATCTTCGGCGATTTCGCGAAGACCTTCTCGAACGACGGCCGGCTGTTCTACTTGTCGCGACGCGAGCTCTTCAGCCCCGGCCACAAGCTCCGCCGCAGCCGGATCGCCGAGTTCCGGCTGGTCGGGCAAACGACGTTCGGCATGTCGCTACTCGGTATGGCCGAGGACGCGTCCGGCGAGATCTACGCGCTCGCCAACTCGACCGCGGCGCCCGCCGGGACGACGGGCGTGATCCAGCGCCTTTCACCGGCGCCGTGAGGCTCTCGGGCTGAGGTCCTCAAGGGAGGCGAGGGGCAGAGGGTGCCCCTCGCACCCGACGTTCGCAAAAGGTTCAGTGCTCTCCACGGGTGCAAGGGGCACCCTCTGCCCCTCGCCTCCCTCCACCACCTCAGCACGAGCGCGTCACGCGGACGCCGCATCACGCCGACGCCGCGTCAGCGGGCCGCGGCGGTGTCGCATCGCGGCGGCGCGGCGCCGATTCCACGCGAGGCGGCGCCGTGCGACGCGCGCGAAACGCGTCGTCGTCCGGGCCTGCGCGTGGGCCGCGTTGCCGCCGTAGCTCGTCGAGCGGTGCCGTAGTGGGGGAGGCGGGAGTCCGTCCGTTGCACCCGTGGAGAGCACTGAACCTTTTGCGAACGTCGGGTGCGGCGGACGGACTCCCGCCTCCCCCACGGCTGCGACGTACGCCGCGGTTACGAAGGGCGACGAACGCTACGAGTACAAGCCCGGGAAGTTCGACGCGGCAACGCTGAAGCCGGGGAAGACCGGTGCCAGACTCGACACGTTCACGAGCATGTGCCGGTTCAACGCTTCCGCGAATACGTCGCGGAAGTCGGTCGTCACCTGCAGGTCCTCGCCGTTGAAGAGGTTGGCGGTGGCGAGTCCCGGCCACTGGTTGTTCTTGGTGATGACGCGGCCGCCGGCGATGCCGCCGCCGAGGGCGATCATCACGCCGCCGTGGCCGTGGTCGGTGCCGCCGTCGCCGTTCTCGGCGGCGCGGCGGCCGAACTCGGTCATGCAGAGCGTGAGGGTGGTCGCGGCCTGCGCGCCGAGGTCCTGATGGAAGGCGGCGAGGGCGTCGGCGAGCTGCGGTGCCAGGGCGCCGAGGCGAGTGACGAGATCGGTGTGGTGATCCCAGCCGCCGAGGTTGAGCGCGATCACCTTGACGCCGATGTCGGCCTTGATGAGCGCGGCGGCGTCCTTCAAGAGCGGCGCCAGGTCGCCAGCGGGGTAGGTGACGCTCGTCGTCGTATCCACGCCGCCGACGAGATCGAGGGCGGCGAACCCGTCGGTGACGGCGCTGCCGAGCAACGTCCCGGAGATCAGCGTGTAGCGCGAGTCGAGCGCGGCGCGGCGCTCCGGCACCGATTGGCCGCCGAGCGCGAAGTCCGCGATGCTGCCGAAGGCGATCGAGCGCGCCGGGCCGGCCATCGACTTCACCTTGGCGTCGGCGAGCGTGATGGCGGTGGTGACGGTGGGGTCGCCGCTCACCTGGAGGTAGCGATTCAGCCAGCCGTCGGTGATCGTCTTGTTGCCGGGCGCGGCGCGCTCCATGAAGTCCTGGCAGTCGAAGTGCGAGCGCGACGGATCGGGGCTGCCCGAGGCGTGGATGAAGGCGAGCTCGCCGCTCTGGAAGAGCGGCAGCAGGGAGGCAAACGCCGGATTCAAACCGTAGAAGCCGTCGAGCGTCAGCTCCGTGCCCGCGGGCACCTGGATCGTCGGCCGGATGCTGTAGTAGGTCGGGTCACCCTTCGGCACCACGATGTTCAGGCCGTCGGCGGCGCCGCGCAGGAAGAGCGCGACCAGCACGGGGTCGGTCGTCGAGGCGGCGGCGATGCCGGTCATGCCGCGCGGCAGGAAGAACGCCGTCATTCCCGCGGCCGCCGACTTGATGAAGTCTCGTCGTGTGAGCGTCATGACTGGCCTCAGTGGAGCAGGAACTCGGGGCTCGACAGCAGGAACGCCGCTCCCTGCTGCACCCGTTGCTGATCGGCGACGGCGAGCGAATCGAGGAACGCGACCGCCGTGTCGCGCGTGTCGTTGCCGATGCCGCCGGTGAAGAGGGACGCGGCGAGCGCGTCGATGATCTGGCTCGAGCTCCCGCCCGAGACCGGGTAGGTGAAGGTGAAGCCGTCGAGACCGCGGGCGCGCTGCTCGAGCTCGTTGAAGCGGGTGACGAGCGTGCCGGGGCTCGTCCAGAATGCCGAGACGTCGGGGTAGCCCGTCGGCGGGCCGGCCGAGAAGAGCGCCTCACCCATGTTGGTCAGGTTGTTCCGTAGCTCGTTCAGGTTGACGCTCGCGGGATCGGCGGCGAGCGCGCGCGCCGCGCTCGTCATCGTGACCAACGGCCGCTTCGTCTTGGTGGCGCGCAGCTCGGGATGCTGCAGGAACTCGGGGGAGAGGAGCAACGTCTCGAGCGTGGCCCGCAGGTCGCCGTCGGTCGCGAGATACGTCGCGGCGCAGCTCGACACGAGCGCCGGCTGAGGCGTCTCGGAGACGAAGCGCGTGATCAGCTTCGTGCACAGGAAGTTGGCCGTCGTGGGCTGCGCCGCGAGGTAGGAGAGCACGGTGATGCCGTCCTGCTCGCCGCCGTTGGCGGGAATCTGCAGCGCGCCGCCGAAGAGCGTCTTCGTGCCCTGGTCGTGCCAGCTCGCCTGGAAGCGGAAGCCGTCGGCCGTCGTGTAGTCCTCGCGCCAGCCGGTCAGGCAGCGCGCCACCTCGACGACGTCGTTCTCGCTGTACCCGCCGTTGACGCTGACGGTGTGCAGCTCCATGACCTCGCGCCCGTAGTTCTCGTTGATCGCGTTCACCTTGTTGAAGCGATTGTCGAGATAGTCACCCATCGCCGGGCTGCGCGCGTCGGCGAGCAACAGATCGCGGAACTTGCCGAGGACGTTCGGCCGGATCGCGATGCGCTCGTAGGGGCTGATGTCCCACTGCGTGCGGCCGCTCGACTGGCTGTCGACGTTGAAGTGGTTGAACCAGAACTGCACCAACACCTGGAGCAGCTGGCGGCGGCTGGCGATGGCGCGCAGGATCGCCGCGCCCTGCAGCTCGCGCAGCACCGTCGCGCGGCCGGGATTGCCGCCGGCCGGGTAGCTCGTGCGCAGCTGGTTGAAGTCCATCGAGAGGCTCGCAAACTTCGTCCCGAGCAACGCGTCGAGCGCCGAGTCGTCGATGGTGGCGGGGCTGAGCTGCTCCTCGATGTAGCCGTGGACGCCGAGGGCGTCGATGCGCGCCCGCGACCAGGCGTCGCCGCCGTAGCCGAGGCGGTTCAGCACGTGCGCCTTCAGATCCGCCGACTCGCACGTGAGGTTGGTGAGGCCGTCGTCGATGAGGTCGCAGTCGATGTCGAGCCCGTCGAAGGCGGCGATCGAGCCGTAGAAGCGGCCGGTGACATGCTGCGCGACGCAGGTCGCGAGCGCCGTCACGTCGGCGGCGGCGCCGCACGTGCCCGGGAAGAGCTGCGCCAGCGGCGTGCCCGCCGTCGCGCAGCGCTGTGCGGCCTTGTCGGAGAGCTGCGTCGCCGCCTTCGCGACCTTGCCGCGCGGATCGGCCGCGACGTACGCGATCAGCTCGACCGAGAGGTCGGCGTCCGTGTTGATCGGGGTGCCGGCGACGCCGGTCAGGCGGTCGTCGCCGCGCAGCACGTCCTTCTTGTGGTTCAGCGCCTCCTTCCACAACGTGTCGAGCACGCCGTTGGCGCGCTTGATGACCTCCTGCTGGCACTTGGCGCCGTCGGCATCGACGTCGTCGGACACGATCGCCGCGTCGAGATTCGGGCCGAAGACGTCGGCGGCCACGCCGCGCGCGGCGGCGGTCGCCGCGCTGCCGACCGTGAAGGCGTTGGTGTAGGCGATCGAGGGGAGCTGCTCTTGTGTGGCGAGGCAGCGCTGCGTCTCGCGCGCGCTGACGTCGCCCAGGCGTTTCGCTACCTTGCCGCGGACGTCGTTGGTGAGGCACGCCTGCGCGGTCTGCGCCTGCGGAGGAATGCCGAGGTTGGCGACGTTGCCGCGTCCGGCGTCCCGCACGCAGGTGTAATCCGTCTTGCCCTGCTCCTTGACGACCAGGGAGCCGCGCTTGTTCATCTCATTGATGCAGGTCTGTTGATCCGAGGTCTGCGCCGCATTGACCGGCGCGGCGTGGCCGAGCGTGACGCAAAGCGCCGCCAGCGCGAGCGCAGCATGGCGGAGCGGGGTCGATGCTTGGGATCGCAGGCGCATGGGCTGTCCTCGTGAGGGGGCCGAGGGAACAGCATCCTCATACGCGCCCGGTTTTCGCGCTGTCAAATTTCTTTTTCGCGACGGATGCCTGAGCACGTCCGCACGGGGCGCCGTTGTCCATGCGACATAGGGGCGGGAGACTGGGACAGGAGGACTGGTCCATGGGCATCCGTACGGTTCGATGGCTCGGTTCCGTTGCCCTCGCGGTCGGTATCGCGTTGGTCCCTGGCGCGGTGCGCAGTGCCGCACGAGGCGTCGATGCACACGACGTCCTCGCACGCATGCGGAGCGCGCTCGCCCCGGGCAAGGACATGCGTGCGACCGTCGTCTTCACGATCGCCAACGACCGCGGCGAGACCGTGAAGTGGACGGGGCAGCTGTACCGGCGTGGTGGATCGTCGCCGCGCACCCGCATCGTCTTCGAGGGCCCCGCCGATCTGCGTGACACCGCCGTCTCGGTGTCCCGGGCGGACGACGGTACGTCGAAAACCCGGCTCTACCTGCCGGCCCTACGACGGACGCGCATCATCGACGCCGATACACGCGGCGAGAGCTTCCTCGGCACCGACTTCAACTACGAGGACCTCGGGCTGCAGCAGGTCGACTTCCGCCAGCTGGATCTAAAGGACGCGACGGACTCGAGCTGCTACCACCTGGAGACGGTGCCGACGAGCGCCTTGTGGTACGGTCGCGTCGAGCGCTGCGTCGATCCGAAGAGCTACCTGCCGCTGCGGACGGAGTACTACGATCGCAGCGGCATCCTCTGGAAGGTGCGGACGCTGAGCAACGTGAAGAAGGTCGACGGCTATCCGACCGCGACCCAGATCGAGATGCAGACGCTCCCGCAGCACACCTCGACGACGATCACCCTCAGCGACGTCCGCTACGATACGGGCCTGCCGGACAGCGTCTTTGCTTCGCCCTGAAGCCGCGATCCGTCGCTAGCTCGCGCGCGCGGGTGCGGTCGTGCGGACGGTGGGGCGGGTCTTCAGCGCGCCGTGGACCGCGTCGAGGATCTGGCGGCGCGTAAAGGGCTTGCCGACGCAGATGTCGGCGTCGCGCTCGGCGAACATGTGACTGCGGAAGGCGCCGACGCTGGAGCTCACCAGGACGACCGGGATGTCGGACGTCTGCGGGTTCTCTTTCAGGTGCCGCAGTAGCTCCATGCCCGTCATCGTCGGCATCATCAGATCGAGCAGGATGCAGTCGATCGGCTTTTGCGCCAGCACTTTCAGGGCTTCCGCCCCGTCTTTCGCGAGCGAGACCTGGAATCCCGCCTCGCGCACGTGACGCGCCATGATCAATGCTACAGGAGCACAATCGTCTGCGATCAGGATGGACGGCATACGACCCTGGTGAGCAAGGAAAGTGCCCGCGGCGCGATGGCGACCTTCGGCCGGCGGCTCTCCCGTCGAATCCCTCAGCGCCATCACCCGTTAGCGCGACGACGACATGACAAGTCACGCCGCGTCCGCATGCGGACAGCGCGGCGGGCGGATCGTGCAGTCGCGCCCGACGGGAAGCGGTCGCGCGCGTGTGCGAGGCTCGGGCCGCTCGGCCCGCTCAATCGCGTAGCAGGGCGAGGAGCTTGGTGGCGGCCGACGTGGGCGTGAGCTTGCCGTCGGCGACCGCAGCCTCGAGCTCCGCGACGCGGCGACGCACGTCCTTGCGCCCGAGAAAGCGGGAGCGGACGCCGTCCTCGACGACGTTCCAGAACCAGATGCGCTGCTGTTCGCGCCGGCGTTGCGCGATCTCGCCCGTGGCGCCGAGCTTCTGCTGGTGGTCCTGGATGATCGACCACACGACGTCCATGCCGCGTGCCTCGCGCGCGCTCACCGTCACCACGGGAGGATCCCAGTTCGGCGTGGTATGGCGGAAGAGATTCAGCGCGGAGCGATACTGCGCCGCCGCGTCGGTCGCGCGCGCCAGCTCGTCGCCGTCGGCCTTGTTGATCGCCAGGGCGTCCGCCAACTCGAGGATGCCTTTCTTGATGCCTTGCAGCTCGTCGCCGGCGCCGGCGAGCATGAGCACCAGAAAGAAGTCCACCATCGAGGCGACGGCGACCTCGGACTGGCCGACGCCGACGGTCTCGACGATCACGACGTCGTAGCCGGCGGCTTCGCACACGAGCATGGCCTCGCGCGTGCGGCGGGCGACGCCGCCGAGCGAGCCGCCCGAGGGGCTGGGACGGATGAACGCCTCCGGCGCCGCCGAGAGGAGCGCCATGCGCGTCTTGTCGCCGAGGATGCTGCCGCCCGAGCGTGCGCTCGACGGGTCGACGGCGAGAACGGCCACGCGTTTGCCGATGCCGATGAGGTAGCGGCCGAACGCCTCGATGAAGGTGCTCTTGCCGACCCCGGGCACGCCGGTGATGCCGATGCGCACCGCCTTGCCCGTGCTCGGCAGCACCAGCTCGAGCAGGTGCTGCGCGGCGTCGCGATGGTCGTCGCGCGTGCTCTCGACGAGCGTGATGGCCTTGGCGAGCGCCCTGCGGTCGTGCGCCAGCACCTCGCGCGCCAATGTCTCGACGTTGACGTCGCCGCGCAGCGATTCGGGTGGTGTGGCCGAGCCCTGGGTTCTCTGAGCCATCTCGGGCGTCGAGTATAGCGGAACTTCCCGGGGCGACGAACGCGCGCAAAGACGCTCGCCGAATACGGTTCCCCTCGACCGGCCTCCCGTGCTACGCGCGGTATGCCGACCCGGAGGTCCCCCCATGCGTGCCGTTCGCCCCATCCCGTCACTCGGATTCCGTTGCACCGCCGTGCTCCTCCTGCTCGCCACCGCCGCGCCCGCCTGGGCCGTCTGTGGCGGCGATTGCGGTGCCGACCTCGTCGCCGTGCCGAAGACGGTGGCGAAGTACGTGAAGCAGCGCTGGAAGGCGATCGACAAGTGCGCGAAGCACGGCAACCCGCTCTGCCCGACGGCATGTCCGGTTCCGGACGGGGCAGCGGCGCCGTACGCGCTGTCGGCGTCGTGCGTGACGCAGGTCGACTGCAACCTGGGCGAGCTCGCCGCCGCTGCCTACGGCGGGAGCTGGGACGGCCTCGACTCCTGCGCGGTCACGCCCGCCGACACCTGCGGCGCGGCGCGCGGCAAGAACGCCGGCAAGATGGTGTCGACGAAGCTCAAGCGGCGCCTGACCAGCAAGGTCGACAAGCTTCCGAAGGACGAGGCGAAGTGCAGCGCGAAGATCGCCAAGGTGCCGGCGTGCGACGGCTCCATCTGCGCCGACGCGGGTGACTGGATCGACGGCATCTTCCCGCTCACGCTCGGTCACGGCGGCTTCCAGACGACACCCTTCAGCGTCGCCTCCGCGGGCGAGGTCGTCGCCGCGCTCACGCTCAGTGCCGATGACGCCGACTGGGGGACGCTCGACGCCGAGTCGGTCGTGGTCGGCGTCGACGTCGACGGCACCCACGTCGGCACGATCGTCGTCTACAACGGCGCGACGCCCACCCCGTATCGCATGATGCTCGGGGCCCTCGGCGCCGGGGCGCACGTCCTCGGCCTGCGGCACGAGAAGAATCTCAGCCCGGCGGCCAAGTCGCCGGTCGTGCTGAGCGCGTCACCGACCGTCGAGGCGATCGCGGCACCCGACGCACGCTACGACTTCACCCGTTTCGCGCCGATCCTCCTCGGCATCGACACCGAGCTGAACCCGCAGAACGGCCCCGCCGGTCCCGTGCGCGGCAACGCGGCGAGCGACACACCGCTGATCGTGTACGCCACCGCGATTCCCGGCTCCGGCCTCACGACGTATCGCTACACGATGATCTGGTCGAACGAGGACGGCGGCACCGGGCTCTACCCCGATGTCCTGATCGCGCGCTTCGGGCGCACCACGGACATCGAAGGCATCATGGAGGTCGACGTCAGCGACATGGGCGCACTCCTGGCCGTGCGCTTCCGTCCCGACGAGAGCGGCAGCCTCCAGGCCTTCGGCGGCTCGTTCCAGGGCGGCACGCATCCGATCCTGCGCACCGCGACGGCCAACGGTCTCATCGCCGACGACGGCGCCTCGACCCTGCAGTTCGCGATTCCGCCGCTGGCGTTCGACGACAGCAACGCGCCGCGCGAGGACGCCATGGACCTCGACCTCAGCTCCTACGTCGTCATGTCGAAGGAGATGGTGCGCGAGGGCAAAACCGAGGCGGTCGGCAACCCGTCGTCGAAGAAGCTGAGCGACCTGCGCGACTACCTGTATTTGGACTACGACATCGACGTCGACGTGAGCGGCTCGGTGCTACGCGGCGTCGCCGTCATCGGCGGCGTCACCTACTACTCCGATCACAATCAGTCCTTCACGCTGGCGCTGAACCCACGCATCTCCGACGGCATCGGCCGCACCGCGATCGAGATTCCGCCCGGGACGCAGCTTGCCGACGTCCAGCAGTTCGGTCTGCAAGGGATCGGCACGATGTCGGGCACGCTGTTCAGCGCCGCGGCCTTCCTCGAGGGCAGCGACGACATGCCCACGGCACATCTGACGTTCAGCGGGCCGCTCGTGCAGAGCGGCACGGACCCGTCCTGGCTCGTCACACCGTAACGTCTCGCCGTCGCGGCGTCCGGATGGCGCCGCTCAGCATCGCCACCGTGGCCGTCGTGGCCGTCGTGGCGGGGGTCGTGCCGCGTGGCGCGACCGTCGCGCGGGCGGCGGACGCGGAGGGGCCGGCGGGACGCCGCTGCCGCGGCTCGAGCGCGGTGACGTTCCTCGTGAGCCCGCGCGACGCGGCGCCCGGTGCGTCCGTGCGCGTACTCGCGGTCAGCGAGGCCGCACGCGCCGCGGTCCTCACGATCGAGGACGGCGCCGGCCGGGAGGTCGCGCACAGCGACCAGCGGCACGGCGCCGCACCGCTGTGGTGGCTGGTCGAGACGACCGTGCCGTCCGGCGGCGCCTACCGTATACGGCTTGTGCCGGCCGAGGCGCCGGCACCCGCCGGCGAGCGCGACGACGGCGCGTGCATGGTGGTGCGCCCCCACGGTGACGAGCCGCGCGCAGCGGCCGGCGGCGCGTGGGCGATCGGGCGCGAGTGGGATCGCGGCACCGAGCTGCTCTTCTCGGTCTGGATCGAGCATCTCTTCGACGATCCGCTCGACGCCCAGCCGAGCTGGCACGGCCTCGATCCCATCCTCGGCGACGCCGCGCGCAACCTGCTCTACGACTACCTCGGCATGCGCGAGGACAGCCGGGGCGGCATGCGCCTCGAGCCGGATTGCGCCGACCTGCCGTTCTTCCTGCGCGCCTACTTCGCGTGGAAGCTCGGCCTGCCGTTCGGCTACTCCGACTGCTCGCGCGGCGCCGGCGGCGCGCCGCGCTGTGCGCGCTGGCACTCGAGCCGCGAGCCGCTTGCGGGCGCGCCGAGCGACGAGGTCGAGCGGGTCGGCCGCTTCCTGCGCCACGAGGTCGGCTGGACCGTCCAGTCGGGGACTGCGCGCACCGCCGGCAACGACGATCACACCGATCTCTACCCGACGCGCCTCGCGGCCGACACGATCCGCCCGGGGACGGTGTACGCCGATCCTTACGGCCACACGCTCGTGGTGGTGCAGCGCCTGCCGCAGACGGCGGAGACGGGCGGAGTGTTGCTCGCCGTCGACGCGCAGCCCGACGGCACGATCGCGCGCAAGCGCTATTGGCGCGGCAACTTCCTCTTCGCCGACGACCCGAAGCTCGGCGGCCCGGGCTTCAAGCACTTCCGGCCGATCGTGCGCGAGGGCGGAGCGTTGCGCCCGCTGACGAACCGCGAGATCGGCGCCGCCGCGGACTACGCCGACTTCTCGCTCGAGCAGTACGCCGGCGACGTCGACGATTTCTACGACCACATGGACGACATGCTCTCGCCGACGCCGATGGATCCCGCGGGCGTGTTGCGCGAAACCATCCAGGCGCTCGACGAGCAGGTGAAGACGCGGATCACATCGGTCGCGAACGGCGAGACCTACGTAGCGTCGCACCCGGACACGATCGCGATGCCGAGCGGCGCCGCCATCTTCGAGGCGAACGGGGCGTGGGAGGACTACGCGACGCCGTCGCGCGATCTGCGCCTGCTGATCGCCCTCGATGTCGTGCACGGCTTCCCGACGCGGGTCGCGCGCCGTCCCGCCCGCTACGCCATGCCCGCGGGCACGCCGGCCGAGGCCGAGCGGCGGCAGCTCGAGGACATCATTCGCGACGAGGCCGCCACGCGCCGCTTCGCCTACCAGCGCAGCGACGGCAGCGAGCAGGCCTTCACGCTGGCCGACGTCATGCAGCGCGCCGAGGCCCTCGAGATCGCGTACAACCCGAACGACTGCATCGAGATCCGCTGGGGCGCGCCGTCCGGCAGCGACGAGGCCGCGACCTGCCGCCGCCACGCGCCGCGCGAGCAACTCGCCCGCATGGCCGAGTACCGCGTCTGGTTCCACGAGCGCCGCCGGCCGGCGCGCGACTGAGCGGCAACGGTCGCCGGCCGCGACGGAGCGCGGCTACGCCGCGACGTAGATCGACTGCCGCGGCATGGCGAGCACGCGCCGCACCATCGGCTCGAACGCCGCGAGGGGCATGCTCTCGTAGCGCGGGTCGAAGGCGGGCCCGTCGTACAGCTCGCAGAAGCGCGCCGTGCGCTCGAAGTGCGGATGGCCGCGGAACTGGTCGCGCATGTTCCGGTCGAGCCCGATGTGGTGGAAGAAATAGTAACCCTGGAAGACGCCGTGCTTCTCGAGCATCCAGTGGTTGGCCTCGGAGACGAACGGGCGCAGGACCGCCGCGGCGATGTCCGCGTGGTTGAACGAGCCGAGCGTATCGCCGATGTCGTGCAGCAGGGCGCACACGACGTACTCCTCGTCCTCGCCGGCGCGATGCGCCCGCGTCGCCGTCTGGATCGAGTGCTCCAGCCGGTCGACGGCGAACCCGCCGTGGTCGCCGTCGAGCAGGCGCAGGTGCGCCAGCACGCGGTCCGGGAGGCCGCACGCGAACTCCATCGATTTCTGCGACAGGATCGCCCAGTCGGCGGGGGTGCTCTCTTCCATCGTAGTGAACGTGGCGCGGGGCTCGTCGCTCATGCCTTTTTCGTACACCGGGCCCGGCGGCGATGCCAGGCGGGAATTCGCGCCGCTTGCACGCGGCTGCGGCGCGACTAGGGTGGAGTGATGACTGATCGAGCTGAGAGACTAGCGCTCTGCGGGACGTGCCGGGATCGCCACCACATGTTTTGCAAGAACCAACACGACCATATCCGCAGCGAGATGGAGGGTGTCTGCGAGGACCCGAAGGGCGGACATGGGTCCCCCGCGGCGCAGACCAAAACGTCGCTCGTGGCGTACTGCTACTTCGCCGCCCGCTGACCCTCGACGCCAATCCGGGGATTCGGGGGTTGTTTCAGTTCCAATTTGGAACTAAAGAGGCCTCGTGCGCTGGAGCGACGTCGGCAAGCTCGACTGCACGATCGCGCGGACGCTGTCCGTCATCGGCGATCGCTGGACCCTCCTGATCCTGCGCGACGCCTTCCTCGGCACGCGCCGCTTCGAGGCGTTCCAGTCGAGCCTCGGCATCACGCGGCATCGGCTGGCCGATCGCCTGCGGAAGCTCGTGCAGCATGGCGTGTTGCGCCGCGTCCGCTACCAGGACGCGCCGGCGCGCTTCGAGTACCGCCTCACCGAGAAGGGCATCGACCTCTACGGGGTGATCGTCATGCTCGCCGGCTGGGGAGATCGACACATGGCCGGCCCTGGCGGGCCGAGCGTCGAGCGGGTGCATCGTGGCTGCGGGCACGTCGCCGCACTGCACCTCACCTGCGACCACTGCGGTGACATCGTCACCGCGCGCGACATGACTGCGCGACCCGCCGGACGGGCGAACGCGACGGAGGAACGACCATGAGCGAGCATGGCCAGCATCCAGGCCCGGGTACCGACGCCAGTGATCTCCCGACCGTCTGCGTCCTCTGCAGCCACAACTGCGGCATCCGCGTCGACGTGAAGGACGGGCACATCGTCGCGGTGCGCGGCGACGAGACCAATCCGATCAGCAAGGGCTACGTCTGCAACAAGGCGTTCGGCGTCGCGCACTACGTCGATCACGGCGACCGCGTACCGCACCCGATGCGGCGCTGCGCCGACGGCACGTTCGAGCAGATCGACTGGGACACGGCGATCCGCGAGATCGGCGCCAAGCTCGATCACGTGCGCCGGACGCACTCGCCGCGCTCGATCGCGCTCGTCGGCGTCGGCGGACAAGCGAACCACATGGACGCCCCGTACGCGCTCGGCTTCATGCGCGGCATCGGCACGAAGCGCTGGTTCAACGCCTTCGCGCAGGAGAAGACGCAGCACAACCTCCTCGATCAGTGGATGTTCGACGCCTCGCCGACGACCTTCCTGCACGCCGACACCGAGCATGCGCGTTTCCTCCTGGTGCTCGGCACCAATCCCAAGATCTCGAACCGCGGCCACAACGCGACCGACACCTTCAAGATGCTGGCCGACGACCCGAGCCGCACCGTCGTCGTCGTCGATCCGCGCGAGACCGAGACCACCCGCACCGCGACCACGCACCTGCGCGCCCGTCCCGGCACCGACGCGTATCTGCTGCTCGCCATGGCGGCGATCATCGTGCGCGAGGGCCGCGCCGACGACGCGTTCCTGGCCGAGCACGCGCTCGGCCTCGACGGGCTGCGTGCCGAGCTCGACGCCGTCGATCCGGCGGTCATGGCGGCGCGCTGCGGGCTCACGCTCGAGGCCGTGCGCGATGCCGCGCGCGGCTTCGCGGCCGCGGAGTCGGCGGCGATCTTCTACGACCTCGGCGTCGAGCAGGCGCTGTTCTCGACGCTCATCTCCTATCTCATCCGTCTGCTCCTCACGCTGACCGGCAACATCGGTCAGGTGGGCGGCGACGTGTTCATGGAGACGTTCCTGCCGCCGGTCGCCGATCCCGAGAAGTTCGCGGCGACCGAGCGCGCGCTCGCCTCCGGCATCCAGGGCATCCGCTCGCTCGGCAACGCGCAGATGATGTCGCCGACGCTGGTCCCGGAGGAGGTGCTGATCGACCATCCGGAGCGCATCCGGGCGGTCATCGTCGAGGGCTCGAACCCGATCCTCTCGTACTCCGACGCCGCGCGCTGGCGCGAGGCGCGCGAGCGCCTCGACCTCCTGGTCGTCATCGATCCCGCCATGACCGAGACGGCGCGGCTCGCCGACTACGTGCTGCCGGTGCCAACCGGTTACGAGAAGTGGGAGAACTCGGGCTTCCCGCGTGGTGTCCCGGGGATCTTCGCGCAGGTGCGGCCGCCCGTCGTGCCGATGCGCATCCCCGCCCTCACCGAGCCCGAGATCTACGTCCGCCTCGCCGAGGCGATGGACCTCTTCGGCGCGCCGCCGGCCGAGCTGTTCACGCTCGCCGAGCAGGCGCACACCCCCGAGGGCGCGATGGCGTACTTCGCCGCGGCCCAGGGCGCGGCGAGCCACGGCGACGTGCAGGTCATCTACTGGACGTATCGTGCCCTCGGTCCGCTGCTGCCGTCCCCGTCGTTGGCGGCGCTCTGGCTGCTCTCGCACCTGAACGGGCTCTTCCGTCCGGAGAGCGTGGTGCGCGCGCTCGGTCCGGAGTGGGAAGGGAAGATGCCCTTCGAGCTCGGCACCGAGGTGTTCCGCCGCATCGTCGCGCATCCGGAGGGCGTGGAGGTGGCGCGCCAGCGCATGGACACGCACCTCCTCGATCACATCGGTTTCGCCGACAAGAAGATCCGCATCCTGCCGGAGGGCATCGTGCCGGAGCTGCGGCGCGCGGTCGTGACGGAGCCGACCGTCGATCCCGCCTTTCCGCTGGTCATGGCGGCGGGGCTGCGCACGCGCTGGACCGCGAACACGATCCAGCGCGACCCGGCGTGGCGCAAGGGGAAGGGGCCGCACTGCGCCCTCAATCTCTCACCCGACGACGCGACGAGCCTCGGCATCCGCGACGGCGACACGGTCAGCGTCTCGACCCGCCGCGGCCGCCTCACGATGCCGGCCCACATCGACACCAAGCTCATGACCGGCCACGTGTGGATGCCGAACGGCTTCGGCATGGTCTCGTCCGACGGCATGGTGACCGGCGCCAACCAGAACGAGCTCACCGACGTCGCCGACCGCGATCCGATCACGGGGATTCCGCATCACCGCTACGTGCGCTGCAAGGTCGAGCGCGTCGGCGCCTGAGCAACGCGTGTCGTGTCCGTCGCTTGCACATCGCGCCGGACCTGGGTACGCATCGACGACCGCCCGTTGCGGAAAGGAGATTCCAATGCGCGTCCCCGTCCTCACGATCGTCGCCGTGGCCATGGCCGCCGCCGTCTCGACCGCTGCCCCCGCGGGGGCGCAGGTGTTCAACATGACCGGCCACTGGGTGGGTAAGTTCGCGTGCAAAGGCGTCGACAACACCGGCAAGTTCAGTGAGACCGACAACCCGAGCACGCTCGACATCACCCAGACGGGAAGCCTGATCGCGGTCAGCCTGGACAGCAATGATTTCACCTACAACGGCTCCCTGATCCCAGATCTGAAGAAGCCCGATCTCCAGGGCGAGGCCGTGCTGATTGGCTGCAACACCAACCTCACGTTCGTCGCGGGCGACCACTCGAGCGAGATCATGCGCGCCAAGGTGAAGACGAAGGCCAACAGCGAGAAGGCCAGCTTCTCGGGCCTCTCGATCTTCGAGATCAACGATTCGACGTTCGGCGAGTCGATCGAGACGTGCAAGCTCAGCTACAAGCGCGTCGACGCCACGCCTCCCGCTCCGGCGATCCCGCCCTGCGGTCCGTGATCTAGTGACCTGGTTGCGGGGCAGGGCTGCTCGGCGGGGAGCCTAGCCCGATCGCCACCATGGGGTGAGCGCTCGGATTGGGTGCCGGATCGTCGACGACGATCCTCTCCTTGCCGACGCCCTGGCTGCTGGCGAGACGGGCCTCGACGTTGCCGGCGCGGGTGCCGGCCAGGGTCTTGAGCTGCGCGTCCGGGACGTCCTGGGCGGCCACTTGCTCCTCGAACCAGGCCTTGTGCTCGTCGGGAACCTCTGCCGTCTTGCCGTCGGCGCGGGCCTGCAGCACCTCGAGGACCGCCCCGCGGGCGCCGCGCTCGCCGATGTGACGGACGGAGCCGATGACGCCGCTCTCGCGCTCGAGCTTCGCCTTCAGCTGTTGCTCGCGTAGCCAGCGCCGATCCTCGTCGCCGGCCTCGCCGCGCAGATGGAGCTTCAAGCCTGGTGCGGCGGCGAGCAGACTCGCGAGCTGCGACAGCTTCGCGTCCTCGCCGGCGGCGACTTCGCTGCGTCCGGGCGGGAAAACGATCGGCTGCGGTGCGAGCGACGCCGGCTTCTCGCCGAGGTGTGCGACCGCGCCGATGAGCTTCAGCGGCGAGGTGACGGCGTTCAGGATGGCGCGCGCGAGGGCATTGCCGACGACCGTGGTGAGGTTGGTGCGCGTCCCCTTGGCGTCGCCGGTGATCGGCACGTCGAGCACGATGTTGCCTTCGAGGTCGGTCATCAACGAGAGCGCAAGCGAGAGCGGCATCCCGAAGCTCGAGGTGAAGAGCGAGTCCCCTTCGCCGCCCGTCACCGCGAGCTGGTTCAGCACGATCTTGTTGGTCGTGTCGTAGGACGACGGCCCGGTCGTGATCTTCGAATCGAGCTTCACCGTTCCGCCGGCGACGCCGTAGCCGCTCGCGGAGGCGTAGGGATTGAACGGCGCAAGCGGCAGGCCCGCGAGCGCCACCTGCAGGCGTGAGCCCGTCGGGGCGACGTTGCCGGTGACGTTGAGGCTGGCGCCGTCGAGTCCCTTGGCGGTCAGCTTCACGTTCTTGGCGGAGGGGCCCGGCCACTGAAGATTACTGCAGGTGAGATCGATGGGATCGAGGGTCGAGCGATAGAAAGGACGCACGGTCTCGTCGCTGAACGCGACGCGCATGCCGTGGATGGCGACGTCGTCGATGCGGACCTGTACGCCGGGCGCCGGCGCGGACGCGCGCGGTGCCGGAGTCGCCGCCGCGACCGGCGCCGGCGAGGCTCCTCCCGCTGCGGGCGGCGGCGCGAGCTCGGGGGGCAGGGCGATGCCGTTCTCCGTCCGCGTGGCGACGATCTCCGGATGGTCGAAGCCGAAGCGTGCGAGCGTGACGGTGATCGGCCCGCGTTTCGCGGCGTCCGGCGACAGGATGCCGGGTGCGACGAGCTCGCGCACGTCGAGCACGAGGTCCTGCCAGCGCAGCGCCAGCGGTTTCGGACTTTCGCTCGAAACGTCGAGCTTCGCGACGTCGATCTTGCCCGCGATGCGCACGCCGTCGGGCGGTGCCTTCGCCGTCGTCCCTGCGGCTATCTGAAGATCGAGCGTGGCGACGGCTCCCTTCAGGAGCCGCGTCTGCGGCGTCGCGATCGGCTGCGTGAGCCCCGGGAGGACGAGGCCGTCCGTGCGGAGCGTGCCGTCGAAGCCGAGCGGCTCGATCGTGAGGTCGCCGGCGAGCGCCAGCGTCCCGCCGCTCGACGGCGTGAGCGAGACGTCGACGGTCGTGTGCGTCGACGGCGCGCTCGCGAGGCTCGCCACCGTCGCGGCGACCGCGACGTCGAGCGGCGCGTCACCGCCGAGCACGTGCACGCTGGTGTCTCCCACGGACACCTTGCCGACCGTCCACGTCCACGGTGCCGGCGCGTGCTCGCCCGCCGGCGGCGGCGTTGCGGGCGCGACGCCCTCCTTCGCACCCTCCTTGGCGGCCTCGGCGAGCCCGTGCAGCACCGGCAGGGGCTCCGGCCCGGCGGGCCGGGTCGCGAGCTGCACCCCGGACAGCGCGACCGAGGCGACGTCGGCGTGCTGCTTCACGAGGTCCACCTCCGTGACGTCGATCGCGAGCGTCTTCCACGCCAGCGCCGGCTGGTCGAGCGCCTCGATGCGCACCGCGAAGTCGCGCACCCCGAGCGTGCCGCGCAGCGTGTGCGCGCCCTGCGACTCGAAGCGGTGGACGAGGTCGAGATCGAGGCGGCCGGTCAGATCGCTCCACCCGATTCTCGGGATGTAGCGGCGTCCGTGCGTGATCGGCAGGTTCCCGAGGATGACGTGCGATTGATAGACGGGGCCGCCCGGTCCGTGCTCCAGGGCCACCTCGAGATGCAGCGTGCCGTCCTCGATGGCGGCGTCGAGCGCGATCTTCCCCGGCTCGACGCCGCCCTCGGTGATGAGGAGGGCGAGATTGCCGGCGTCGAGGGTCGGTACCTTGCCCTCGATCTTCTGCGGCGGATCGCCGAGCGCGAAGTCGCGGAAACCGAACCGTCCGTCGCGCAGCGCGACGTGCTGGATCAACACCCCCCAGCTCGGAGGGCTTTCGGGCGGGGCCTGCGCGGGCGCGGCCGTCGGTGCCGGCGCGGGGAGGACGAGCGTGCCGTCGGCGCCGCGATCGATGCTGACGGCGAAGCCGTCGAGCTCGATGTGCTGGACCTCGACGAGCTTGCGGAAGAGGGCCCGATACCCCACCTGCACGTAGAGCCTGGTCGCCGAGACGACCGGCGCCCATCCGGGGGTACCCTCGCCCGCGGTGGCGGGCGCGCCCTGCGGTGCGCCCTGCGGCGCCTCGTTGGCGAAGACACGCAGGCCGTGAAGGGTGATGCCGCCGGTCAGAAGCGACAGATCCACGTCGTCGAGCTCGATGCGGCCGACGAGCGCCTCGTCCGCCTGCGAGACCGCGACCCGCCGGATGACGTACGGGAGGGCCACCCGCACCGCGATCACGAGCAGTAGGAGCGCGAGCAGGATTCGGTTGCGTCGCCGCGCGAACAGGCGACCAAGCAGAGCCATGACGCCCCACGTGTATACCGCCGCCGCGTTCTGGACGAACGCGGGTTGAGCAGCGGCGCGCCCGTACGCTAGGTTCGCACGCCAGGGGAGGGACGTTGATGCGAAACATCGCAATGACAGTGGTGGCCGCGCTCGTGGTAGCGGGCGCGGTGTCGGGTTGCGCGGCGCAGCGCCATGCCAAGAGCGGCGCGCAAGTACAGCGGCCGTCGAATCCCGAGGACGTCGATCGGCTGTTCGGCGAACGCGTGAACGCCGGCGACCTCGAAGGGGTGGTGGCGTTGTACGAGCCGACCGCCACGCTGGTCCGGCAGGACCGCACCACGGCGACCGGCACCGCGGCGATCCGCCAGGAGCTCGGCGGCCTGATGGCGCTGAAGCCGCAGATCACGATGAACGTGTCGCGGATCGTGGCCGATGGTGATGGCGTCGCGGTGCTGCACGACGAGTGGCACCTCACCGGCACGGGTCCCGACGGCAAGCCCGTCATGCTGAGCGGCCGCGCGAGCGAGGTCGTGCGTCTCCAACACGACGGCACGTGGCGTTTCGTCGTCGACGATCCGGACGCGCGGCGTGTGCCGGCGTGTCCGATGATGCACAAAGGACCGTGTGAGATGCACAAGGGACCGTGCCACGGGAAAGAGACGTCGCACGGCAAGCGGTCTCCTGCGCATCATCGAAACAAGTAGCGATCCGGGCGCCCGGCCGTTGCATGAGCGTCGCCGCCGTGTGAGTGGGGGGACGTGCGTGTGGTGCGCCGGGCGCTGATCGGACTCGCCATCGTTGCCGCCGTCGTCGGCGGCCTCTCCGTCGTCGCGCGCTTCTCCGACGGGCCGCTCGGGCCGTTCCCAGGCGGCAAGATGACGGGCGAGATGGTGCGTGAGCCGGTCGGCGATTGGTCGGCCGTGCTCGCGGGCGCGAATCGGCTCGAGCTCGAGGTCAATCCGTCGGCACCGCGCTCGGTGACCACGACCTTTCTCCTGCATGACGGCGTCCTCTACGTGCCGTCGGTCCTCGCCGCCCACAAGAGCTGGCCGGCGCAGGTCGTCGCCGACGGACGTGTCGTGGTGCGCGTACGCGGGCGGCTCTACGAGCGCCACGCCGTCCGCGTCACCGATCCCGCGGAGATCCGTGCTCTGGCGCGGGAATGGGACCCGAAGACGCCGGACGATCTCGACGTCAGCTCGCTCTCGACCTGGTATTTCCGCCTGGAGCCGCGCGCGCCCTGAGCGATGGCGCGTCGCGCGCGGGCGCGTGCTATGAATGGCGCATGGCCGATGACGACGTCAGCGCGGAGCTCGAGCGGCTGCGCGCCGAAAATGCCCGCCTCAAGAGCACCGTCAGCCGCGGCGTCTCGCTGAAGGTCAGCGAGAAGGGCGGCGTCTCCGTGTACGGACTCGGGCGCTTCCCGGTGACGCTCTACAAGGAGCAGTGGACGAAGCTCCTCGCCATGGCCGACGACATCCGCGCCTTCATCCGCGACAACGACGGCAAGCTGAAGACCAAGGAGTGAGGGCGGCGCCTTCGCGGTCCCGTGCGTCGCCGGGCACGCCGCCACGTCGCTAGCGCGCGCGCCGGCGGGGCAGGCGCCCGCCGTTCTGGACGAGCGCGTCCTTCTCCGCGCGGCGGAGCGCCTTGATCTGGTGCTCCACGCGCAGGGCGTCTCCCCACGAGCGCACGCGCCGCGACCACACCAGTGCCACCGGCAGGCGGGCGCGCGTGTAGCGCGACGCACGGCCGGCGGCGTGCTGCGTGAGGCGTCGCGCCAGGTCGGTCGCGGCGCCGGTGTACAGCGTGCCGTCGCGGCAACGCAGGATGTACACGCACGGTCGGGGTGCGCGCGCGGCGCGTGCCATCGACACGAGATACGCGGCTTCGCGGTGCGCGCGCAATCTTCGCTCGGGTCTTGCCGGGGGGCCGCCAAGGGCCCAACGCCGCCTCCACCGAGGGCCTGTCGTAAGAGGCTCGCAATCTCCCGAGGCGTGTGCCATACTGCACGCCGATCGTTGGGTTTTTGATCCTGTTACGTAGCCCTCATCGTTTTCCGCGGCATCCAGCCGCACCTCGGTACGCCTAACCCGCCAGCCGATCCATTCCGGAGCGCCGCCCCATGCGCGTGGCCTCCCTCTACCCGAAAGGACTCTCTGTACGTGAACACCGCAGTACCCATGCAGCATGATGCTGACCCACACGTTTCCACGACCTCGTTCGACAGTTTTGCGCTGTCCGATGCGATGCGCCGCTCCCTGCAAAAGGCCGGCTACACCACGCCGACGCCGATCCAGGCGGCGACCATCGCGCACGGTCTCGCAGGCCGCGACATCATCGGCGCCGCGCAGACCGGTACCGGCAAGACGGCCGCATTCCTCGTTCCGATCGTCGAGCGCCTACGCAGTGGCCAGTACGGCCGCAACGCGACGGCCGTGATCCTCGCACCGACGCGCGAGCTCGCCGAGCAGATCCACGGCTGGGCGCAGCAGCTCGGTACCGGCTTGCGCACCGCCCTCGTCGTCGGCGGCGTCGCCTACGGCCCGCAGACGCAGGCCCTGCGACAACGGCCGTCCATCATCGTCGCGACGCCGGGGCGCCTGGTCGATCACCTCGACCGCCGCACCATCGACCTGAAAGCGATCGGCGTCTTCGTGCTCGACGAGGCCGATCGCATGCTCGATATGGGCTTCAAGCCGCAGCTCGACCGCATCATGCGCGACCTGCCGGCGCAGCGGCAGACGTTGCTCTTCTCGGCGACGATGCCGCCCGATCTGGGCGCGTTGGCGCGCATGCACCTGCGGGACGCGGCGCGCGTCTCCGTCGGCCGACAGGCGCTGCCGCCGGTGCGCGCCACGCAGGACGTGTACCTGGTCGATGCGAATTCCAAGACACCGCTCCTGCTGTCACTGGTCGTGTCCAATCCCGGCAACGTGCTCGTCTTCGCGCGCACGAAGCACCGCACCGACCGCATCACCCGGGCGCTCTGCGCCGCCGGGCATCGAGCGCAGCGGCTCCATTCCAACCGCTCGCAGGCGCAGCGGCGTGAGGCCCTCGACGGCTTTCGCCGCGGCCGCTACCGCATCCTGGTCGCGACCGACATCGCCGCGCGCGGCATCGACGTCGCGGGGATCGCCCGCGTGATCAACTACGACCTGCCGCAGACGGTCGAGGACTACGTCCATCGCGTCGGACGGACGGCGCGCGCCGACGCCGCCGGACACGCCTCGAGCTTCGCGGCGCCGGAGGAGCACGGACAGCTCCGCGCCATCGAGCGCCACATCGGCACGGCGCTCGCGCGTCAGGGACACGCGGTCGAGGGCGGCGACGCGCTCGAGGTCCGAAGCCACGCGGCTCCGAGCAAGGGCAAGGATCTCCGCGGCCGGCGCGACGGCCGTGCGTTCGACGGCACGCGCCTCGAGGGCGCGGCGCTCCATCGGAGCCGCCGCGCTCAGGCGGCGCGCCGGACGCAGGGCGGCCGCAGGGGCTGAGTCGCGGCGGACGGCGCGCGACGCTCCCGGCCACCCCGCCGGTGACGTCGCGTCCCTCCGTGGGGTTCCTACCCTGATTTTCCCGGGTGAACCCCAGTCATGCGTGATTGCCGCTTTGGGCGGCGACACGGGAGATTCCCGGGATGCATACACGCATCCCGCTGGTCGTCTCGCTGGTCATCCTTGCCGCGCCGCTCGGCGTCACGCCGGCGCGGGGCGCGCTTCCCGGCTCGCTGCCCGCGGTGTCCAGCGGGGCGCTCCCCGGTCCGGACGTCCTCTACATGGCGCCGCCTGCCGCGCCACAGCTCGAGAACCGTGACCCGCGCTTCACCGCGCCGCCGCTCCTCGTCTCTGGAACCGAGGCGTACGTCAGCGGCGAGTACCTCTACCAAGACTATCTCTACGACGATTACGGCAGCGACACCGACGGCGCGGGCGCCACGCCGCTCTCGGCGCGCGCGGGGGACATCAACTACCCGACCAACCTCGCCCGCTACGGCAACAACGCCGCCGACATCGTCGAGTTCCGCATCAAGGTCTCGCCGACCGAGGTCGCATATCGCATCACGCTCAACACGCTCCTCGAGATCGACAGCACGATCGTCACGATCGCGTTCGACACCGACCACAACGCGCTGACGGGCGTCTCGACCCTGCCGCGCGATCCGGGCGCGCCGTTCCCCGGCACCGACGAGGTCATCACGACGTGGGGCAGCGGCGCGGAGCACACGCGCTTCGCCCCGACGGTCGTAACGACGCCGCTCACGGTCACGACCGATCTCGAGGCGAACCAGATCACCATCACCGTGCCGCGCTCGGTCTCGAACCCGACCGGTACCTGGCGGGCGATCGTCGCCGCCGGCCTCTACGATCCGGCGACCGGCGGTTGGCTGCGGCCGCAGATGAATGCCGACGCGACCCATCCGGGCGGCGCCGGGGTGCTCGACCTCACGCCGTCGGGCATCTTCAACCAGGCGTTCCGCTTCAACGAGTTCTCCCCACTCGTCAGCACGCGTGACGTGCCGCCGGACTCCGGGCAGGCGGTCGCGATCCGCAACAAGACGCCGGTGACCTATCAGCACGACATCGACTTCGCCGCGCTCACCGCGGGCACCGTCAGCTCCACCGTGCCGGCGACCGGCTTCCAGGTGCGCATCTTCCCGAGCCGCCTGCAGCTCGGCGAGGGCAAGGACACGGTGACGACCAACGGGTCCCTGACCGACCCGTTCCCGCAGTACCGCGGCCAGCTGCAGCCGTACGCGCTCTACATTCCATCGGGCTACACGCCGGGCACGCCGGCGCCGCTCACGCTGCTCCTGCACTCGCTCGGCGAGCACCACTGGCAGTACCTCGGCTCGACGCTCGTCCAGCAGATCGGCGAGGGACGCGGCAACTTCATCGCGACGTCCGAGTCGCGCGGCTCGAACGGCTGGTTCATCGCCGAGGCCGAGTACGACGTCTTCGAGATGTGGAACGACATCGCGACGCATTTCGACCTCGATCCCGACCGCGCCATCTGCAGCGGCTACTCGATGGGCGGCTACGCAACGTACCGCCTGCCGACGCTCTATCCCGGCCTCATAGCGAAGGGCTTCTCGCAGGTCGGCCCGCCCGCTGACGGCATCTGGGTGCCGCCCGCGGCGCCGACGGGCGGCATCGAGACGCTCACCAACCTCTGGCTCGAGAACGCGCGCAACATTCCCTACCTCAACGTGGTCGCGAGCGCGGACGAGCTGGTGCCGCTGCCCGGCCCCACGGCGCAGAACCTCGGCGCGGCGGCGGACGGCATCGACGGCTTCGACACCCTCGGCTACCGCTTCCGCTTCCTCGTGTTCAGCCCGTCCGATCACCTGGCGCAGGCGGCGGCGGGGTACAACTATCCCTTCGCCGCCGACTTCCTCGGCGACGGCTTCGTCGACCGCGACCCGGCGCACGTGACGTTCGCCTATCTGCCGGCCACGGACGACACCGCGCTCGGCTTGATCCACGACCACGCCTACTGGATCTCCGAGGTGACGTTGACGAACGCGACCGGCGGCAGCACGCCGGCGAAGGGCGTCATC
>Ga0157379_10000187_pt1 | contig 47593 bp, 47 predicted proteins | sample S25metaG_FD_121802 | JGI IMG/M metagenome (GOLD analysis project Ga0157379, IMG submission 121802) | Switchgrass rhizosphere microbial communities from Kellogg Biological Station, Michigan, USA - S2-5 metaG | ecosystem: Host-associated > Plants > Roots > Rhizosphere > Soil | place: USA... | reverse complement strand
GCTGCACGGGTGCGCACCTTCCGTATCTATAGATACGATCCGGCCACTGGCCACAAGCCGCGCATCGACAGCTACGAACTCGACATGGAGCACTGCGGGCCGATGGTCTTGGACGCGCTGCTCAAGATCAAGAACGAGGTGGACGCCACCCTCTCGCTGCGCCGCTCCTGCCGCGAGGGGATCTGCGGCTCCTGCGCCATGAACATCAACGGGGTCAACACGCTGGCCTGCACGCAGTCCTGCGCCGACCTCGGCTCGGGGGACGTGCGGATCTATCCGCTCCCGCACCTGCCGGTCGTCAAGGATTTGGTGGCGGACTTAAGCAACTTCTATGCCCAGTACGCGGCCGTCAAGCCCTGGCTCCAGACCCGCAGCAGCGCCCCGGCCGACCGCGAGCGGCTGCAGTCGAAGGAAGACCAGGAGAAGATCGACCGGCCGGCCGCCTGCATCCTGTGCGCCTGCTGCTCGACGGCCTGCCCGAGCTACTGGTGGAACAGCGATCGGTTCCTGGGGCCCGCGGCGCTGCTGGCCGCCTATCGCTGGATCGTCGACTCGCGCGATGAGGCGACAGGCGAGCGTCTTGATGCCCTCAACGACCCGTTCCGCCTGTACCGCTGCCACACGATCATGAACTGCACCGAGGCGTGCCCGAAGGACCTCAACCCGGCGCGCGCGATCGCGGACATCAAGCGCATGATGCTCGAGCGCCAGCATTGATTCTTGCCTCGGACAGGGCAGGGAGCGAACCGCCGCCGGGAGATCTCATCTGGCGCTGCCGGCGCGGTATGAAGGAGCTGGACCTGATACTCCAGGGCTGGCTCGAGCGCCAGTACCAAAGCGCCCCGGCGGCTGACCGGGCCACCTTTACGCAGATTCTCGAGCTGCCTGATCCTGAGCTGGCCAGCTACCTGTGGGGTGGGGTTAGCCCGCGCGAGCCGCGGATGGCTGCATTCTTCGTTCAATTGGTGGCCCAAGGTCCCTACGCTCCGGCCCTTAGGAACGGGGCTCCTTGATCTTGGATCGGGAGGGACCGGACCTGAAGCGATCTGAGCGCATCCGTCCCTCTTATGTTGAGCGACGCTTTCGGGAAAGGCGGTTATCGGTCACGGTACCTATCCCGCAGCGCGTGCGCCAGCTCCGATTTTGAGTCGGCCGGGCACATGGCAGCGGAACCGAAGCGATCCCGCACACTCAAAGGCAGCATGATGTTTTCAGGCCCCCAATTCGCCCCAAGGCTGCCCGGGAATCGCCCGCCGGGGCCTGCTGTTAGACTGCTTCGCAATGAAGCCGCCGACCCCAAATGAGTTACCAGGATGTCAGGTAGCACGGCGAACTTTCCATCGGCCACGGGGTCTCAAATTACGCTCGCCTGCGTTGGGGCGGTGCAGCTTCCGGCGCCTCCGGAGATGAGCGTGGAAAATGGCGACTTGAGCCTGGTGCGGCGAGTGCAGGCCGGCGAGCGGGCGGCCTATGACCTATTGGTGCTCAAGTACCAGCACAAAGTCGTCAAGCTGGTCATGCGCTACGTGCGCAATCCCGCGGACGCTGAAGATGTCGCCCAGGAGGCGTTCATCAAGGCCTACCGCGCCCTGCCGCAGTTCCGCGGCGACAGCGCGTTCTACACCTGGCTGTACCGCATCGCGATCAACACCGCCAAGAACGCCCTGGTCTCGCGCGAACGCCACCAGGTGGCCTACGAGATCGACGCCCACAGCCATGAGGAAGGCGCCGACATGAGCGGGCGGCTCAAGGATCCGGATACCCCTGAGGGCTTAGCCTTAAGCGAGGAGATCCGCGACATCGTGCACGCGGCGATCAACGCGCTGCCCGAGGATTTGCGCGCGGCGATCGTGCTGCGCGAACTGGAAGGCTTAAGTTACGAGGAAATCGCGGCCACCATGCAGTGCCCGGTCGGCACGGTGCGCTCGCGCATATTCCGCGCCCGCGAGGCGATCGATGGGCGGTTGCGCGAAGTATTTGACGGCGGCCTCGGCCGCACCCAGGAGATGTTGTGAACGCAGATGAACGAGTGAGCCAGCTTTCCGCCATGTTCGACGGCGAGTTGCCCGCCGCCGAGTGCGAACTGCTCTCGCGCCGCCTGGCACGCGATGAACAGTTGCGCGCCACCTGGTCGCGCTACGCGGTCATCGGAGCCGTACTGCGCGCCGAACCGGTAGCGCAGGTCAGGCCGGATTTTGCGCACCGCGTGAGTGAGGCGCTGGATCAGAAGGCCGGTAATGCCCCCTGGAAGCGGATGCTGCGCAACGCCACGCTCGGCTCGGCAATTGCCGCGGGCGTCGCCGGAGCTGCCATCATGCTGCTGCGCAATGGCCTGCCGGCGCAGGACGGTGCCATGCTCGCCGCTGCGATACCGCACGCCAAGCACGCCGTGCAGGCGCTCAGTGCGCGCGCGAATCTGCCGGGTAGCATCAATCTGCGGGTGACCAACGCCGCGGCCCTCAACCCCAGCCATGAAATGTTCAGCTACGTGACCCCGCCCCTGAGTAATGAGAACAGCGGTGCGGTATCCGCTTCGCTCGCCGATTACGTCGTGGCGCACAGCGAGGTTCCCTCCTCGCTGGCGCGCGGGAGCCTCTTGTCGGTGCTGGTGGGCAACCCGCAGTTGCAGCCCGTGCCCGAGGCGCTGCAACCCGATGACGGGCGTTAGTCGAAGCGCCATCGCTGCGGCCGTGGCGGCCATCGCCGCCAGCCTCCCGGTCCTCGCCGAAGACGCCCGCGGGCTGCTCGAGCGCATGGAGCACGTGCTCTCGACCCGCAACTACCAGGGCACCTTCGTGCACGAGCACGACGGCCAGACCGAAACCATGCGCATCGTGCATCGCGCCGAGAACGGCGATTTCGCCGAGCGCGTCGTCTCCCTCGACGGATCCGGGCGTGAGGTCGTGCAGCGCGAAGGGGAACTGCGCGCCTACTTTCCGGACCAGCGGGTGGTATTGGTCGAGGACGGGCCGAAAGGCGGACTGCTACTCTCGGGGCTCGCGGGGCTTGATAGCGCCTCGGCGCAGCTCTATCGCATGAGCGAGGAGCCCGCGACCCGCATCAGCGGCCGCGATGCGCGGGTGATCGCGGTCGAACCGCAGGACAACCTGCGCTACGGCTATAGGGTATGGATCGATGAGGCGACCGCGTTGCCGCTCAAGACCCAATCGCACACCGTCTCGGGCCGCGTGGTCGAGCAGCTGGTGTTTACCGAACTGACCCTGCCATCGCGCATCCCCGACTCCGCGCTGCAGCCATCGCCCGCGACCCGCCAGTACCGCCTGCTCAAGCATACGGCTGCCAGCGGCCAGGCCGCAGGCCCCTCGGTCGATGCCACCTGGGATGCTTCCGAGCTCCCGCCGGGCTTTCGCCTGATCGGACACTCCACGCAGGTGCTGGCTGACGGTGGCAAGTCCGTGACCCACCTGGTATTCAGCGACGGACTGGCGTCCGTGTCGGTGTTTGTCGAGCCGCAGTCGCCGTCCGCTGGCGAGACCGGCGCGATTCCTTCCGCAGCGCTGATGACCAACATGGGCTCATCGACCACGCTGTCCACGGAGGTCGACGGTCACCGGGTCACGACCATCGGCGAGGTTCCGCCCGACACGGTGCGTGCCATCACCCGCTCACTGCGCGTGGGCTTCGCGCCGGCCGCGCGCTCGATGAGTGCTCCGCGACACTAGTCGGTCGCGCGGATTTCACGCACACCATCTCATGATTGATCCTCGGCCGCGACTCACGCTGCTGACCCGCGAACAGTGCGAGCTTTGCGAGCGCATGCACGAGGAGCTCGCCGCACTCGCCGTGCGCGTGCGCCTGCCGGCCCTGGAGCTTAAGGACGTGGATTCTGACCCGCAGCTCGCGCAGCGCTTTGGCCTGAAAATACCGGTGCTGCTGCTCGATGGGACGCCGGTGTGCGCTGCGCGGCTGGACGTGCCGGAACTGCTGCGGCTTTTGCGGCTATAATCCGCGCGCTCCTACAAGGCCTTATGGCCGCTTCCCGTGGCCCAAAGACCCCGACTTGATGCAACGAATACGCAATTTTTCCATCATCGCGCATGTGGACCACGGTAAATCGACGCTCGCCGACCGCCTGATCCAGCTGTGCGGCGGCCTCGAGGAGCGCGAGATGCAGGCCCAGGTGCTCGATTCCATGGACCTGGAGCGCGAGCGGGGCATCACCATCAAGGCGCAGAGCGTGGTGCTGCACTACGACGCCCATGACGGGCAGCGCTACCAGTTCAATCTGATCGACACTCCCGGGCACGTCGATTTCTCCTACGAGGTATCACGGAGCCTTGCGGCCTGCGACGGGGCGCTGCTGGTGGTGGACGCCTCCCAGGGCGTGGAGGCGCAGAGCGTGGCCAACTGCCATACCGCGGTCGAGCAGGGACTGGCAGTGCTCCCGGTGATCAACAAGATCGACTTGCCGGCGGCCGACCCGGTGCGGGTGCGCAAGGAGATCGAGGAGATCATCGGCATTGAGGCTCACGATGCAGCGCTGGTGAGCGCCAAGACCGGCGAGGGAGTTGCCGAACTGCTCGAGCAGATCGTGCAGCGCGTGCCCGCGCCGCGCGGCGATCCGGCCGCACCGCTCCAGGCGCTGATCATCGATTCATGGTTCGACAACTACGTTGGCGTGGTCTCGCTGGTGCGCGTCATGAACGGCGTGCTCAGGACCGGCGAGAAAATCCGCGTCATGTCCACGGGCCGCAGCCACACGCTGGACAAGCTCGGGCGCTTCACGCCCAAGTCGGTGGTGATGCGGGAGCTGTCCGCGGGCGAGGTCGGCTTCGTGGTGGCTGGCATCAAGGAGATCGACGGCGCGCCGGTGGGCGATACCATCACCAGCGAGAACCGGCCGGCCGCCGCACCGCTCCCCGGCTTCAAGCAGGTGCAGCCGCGCGTGTTTGCGGGCGTGTTTCCGATCAACTCCGAGGACTACGAGAGCTTTCGCGACGCGCTCGCCAAGCTCAAGCTCAACGACTCGGCGCTCCACTACGAGCCGGAAGTCTCCACGGCCCTAGGCTTTGGCTTCCGCTGCGGCTTCCTGGGGCTCTTGCACATGGACATCGTGCAGGAGCGGCTTGAGCGCGAATACCAGCTGCAGCTGATCACCAGCGCGCCGACCGTGATCTACGAGGTCGCCTGCAGCGACGGCTCTGTGCTCAAGATCGATTCCCCTGGCAAGCTCCCTGCGCCCAATCAGGTGGCCGAGATCCGCGAGCCGATCATCAGCGCCAACATCCTGGTGCCGCCCGACTATGTCGGCGGCGTGCTGGGCCTGTGCAGCGAGAAGCGCGGCGTGCAGACCAAGCTCCAGTATTTAGGCACGCAGGTCTCGATCCAGTACCAGCTGCCACTGGCCGAGGTGGTGCTCGATTTCTTCGACCGCCTCAAGTCGGCGAGCCGCGGCTATGCCTCCTTCGACTACGAATTCAGCCATTTCCAGGCCGCCCCGCTGGTCAAGCTCGACGTGCTGATCAACGGCGACAAGGTCGACGCGCTGGCGCTGATCGTGCACCGGGACAACGCCTACCAGCGCGGTCGCGAGCTGGTCGACAAGATGCAGGAGCTGATTCCGCGCCAGATGTTTGAGGTGGCGGTGCAGGCCGCGATCGGCACGCACGTGATCGCGCGCGCGACTGTGAAGGCGCTGCGCAAAAATGTGCTCGCCAAGTGCTATGGTGGCGACATCTCGCGCAAGCGCAAGCTGCTCGAAAAACAAAAGGCCGGCAAAAAACGCATGAAACAGGTCGGTTCGGTGGAGATTCCACAGGAAGCCTTCCTGGCCGTGCTGCAGGTCGGCCGCAAATGAAGGATTTTTCATGTTGATGCAAGTCTCGACTTTCCTGGCGTGGCTGGCCGGCCCGGTAGTGCTGGTCGCGATGATCGATGACTGGTTCCTCAGGCCGCGCCGGCGCCTGGCGGCGCTCCCGGGGACTGCCGTCGACCCGCCGCTCATACGCAGCATCTACATGGCGCTGCCCGTGGTGATGGCCGGGGCCATCGTGCGATTGCTGATGGCCGAGGAACTCGACTTCAGTCTGGTGCTGGTGCTGGTGCTCGCCGCCTCGTTCCTGGTCTGGGCGATCGATCGCTATCTGCTGGCGCCGGGCCGCGCGCGGGCGGCGCAGCGCGCCGGCGTTGAGCCCGCGGCGCAACCGATCCCGGTTACGGTCGACTACGCGCGCAGCTTCCTGCCGGTGGCGGCACTGGTGCTGGTGCTGCGCGCCTTCGTGTTCGAGCCGTTCCGCATTCGTTCCGATTCGATGATGCCGACGCTCGAGGAGGGCGACTTTCTGGTCGTCAACAAGTACGCCTACGGATTGCGCCTGCCGGTGCTGAACAAGAAGATCGTAACCTTGAGCGAGCCGCAGCGCGGCGATGTGGTGGTGTTCCGATGGCCGCCGAACCCGGCCGTGAACTACATCAAGCGCGTGGCCGGATTGCCGGGCGACACAGTGCGGGTTCGCGATGATCAGCTCATCATCAACGGCCAGCCGGTGCCGACTTCCGAGGCCGGGCGTTACAGCGATGGCTGTTATCTGAACATGCGATTGTCCACCGAGGTGTTGGGCACGCACCGGCACCAGACCCTTTCCTGCCACACCAGCGATTACCTGCAGGCCGCGCCGGTGGCCAGCTGCAAGCGCCACATCCAGCAGAGCTATCAGTGCGACGATGCGCAGCGCGGCCAGGAGGCCGATCGCAACGACACTCTCGGTGACATGGTGGTGCCCCCGGGGCAGTATCTGATGATCGGCGACAATCGCGACAACAGCCTGGACGGGCGCTTCTGGGGTTTCGTGCCCGAGGACCATCTGGTCGGCAGGGCCGCCAGAATCTGGTTAAATCTGCCGCTCGGGCGTTCGGGCTGGCCCGACTGGCATCGTTTCGGCAAACGTATAGAGTAGGCGCGTTCTTCGAAGGGAGTTAAGACTCATGCGCAATTCGCAACGCGGCATCACCTTGCTCGGCTGGGTGGTACTGCTGGTTCCGATCGCCATCCTGGTGTACGCGGGGATCCGCCTGACACCGATCTATCTGAACTACTTTCATGTGGTCAAGGCGCTCGAGCAGACCGCCTCCGAGTCCAAGGGCGAGACGGTCAATCCGGTGGAGGTGCACCAGTCGCTGGAGCGGCGCTTCAACGTCGAGTATGTCGAGGTTCCGGATGCCAAGGAAATCGACGTGCACCGCGACGGTGACCGCTGGGTGGCGGAGGCGAAGTACGAACAGGTGGCGCCGCTTTTCGGGAACCTGTCGCTGCTGGTGGAATTCGACAAGGTAGTAGAGTTTAACAAGGGGGCCGAGTCGAAGTGACCGGCGCGCGGGCTTGTCAGCCCGCGCCGGCCCCGGGCAGAGGCTCATCCCATGCCTGAGGGTGAATCATTGGGGAGCATGCCGGCCGCCGAATGGGTGCGGCGGGTGCTGCACTATCAGCCGCGCGATGCGGCGCTGTTCGAGCAGGCGCTGCGCCACCGGAGCGCCGCGCGCAATCACAACGAACGCCTGGAATTCCTGGGCGATGCGGTGCTCAACCTGATCGTGGCCCGCCACCTGTACCAGCAATACGCCGACGCCGACGAGGGCGAGCTCACGCGGTTGCGCGCGGCCGTAGTCAGCGGCGAGTCGCTGGCGAAAGTCGCCGCGAGCCTCGATCTTGGTCCCGCGCTTGCGCTCGGCGCCGGAGAGCTCAAGACCGGCGGCTTCCGGCGCGAGTCAATCCTCGGCGATGCCCTCGAAGCGGTGTGCGGTGCGCTGTATCTGGAAGCGGGACTGGAGGTCACGCAGCAGGTGTTCCTCAAGATCCTTGCCCCTACGCTGGCCGCGGCCGGCGATGTGGCTGCAAGCCCCGTCGAAGAGCAGAAGGATGCCAAGACCCGCCTGCAGGAATGGCTGCAGGCGCGCGGGCTGTCATTGCCGAGCTATCAGGTGCTGGCGATTGCCGGCGAGCCGCACGCGCAGAATTTCCGGGTGCACTGCGCGATCGATGCGCTGGCCAAGAGCGCCGAGGGCGAGGGCGCGAGCCGCCGGCGCGCCGAGCAGGTCGCCGCGCAGCTGCTGCTGGCGCAGCTGGACGAATGAGCGCCTTTCGCAGCGGCTACGCGGCGCTGGTGGGCCGGCCGAATGTCGGCAAGTCCACGCTCCTGAATGCGCTGCTGGGTCAAAAGATCAGCATCGTGACCTCGCGCCCGCAGACCACCCGCCACCGCGTGCTCGGCATCAGCGAATCTGCCGCCGGGCAGATCGCATTTCTTGATACGCCCGGCATGCACCAGGGGCAGAAGCGCGCTCTCAATCGCGCCATGAACCGGGCCGCCGGAGCGGCGCTCGGCGAAGCGGACGTGGCCGTGTTCCTGGTCGAGGCGCTCAAGTGGACCGAAGAAGACGAGATGGCGCTGGGCCGCGTACTGCAAAGCGGGCGGCCGGTGATCGCGGTGATCAACAAGATCGATCGGGCGCGGCCGCGCGAAAAGCTCTTGCCCTATATTGCGAGGCTCGCCGAGCGCGCCGGCTTTCTCGCGGTGGTGCCAGTCTCGGCACTCAAGGCCGACAATCTCGAACCACTCCGGCAAGCGATCATCGCAGCGCTCCCGGAAGGCGAGCGGCTGTATCCGAGCGGGCAGCTCACGGACCGTAGCGAACAATTTCGCATCGCCGAGCTGATCCGCGAGAAACTCACCCTCGAGCTGGTTGAGGAACTTCCCTACGGGGTGGCCGTGGAACTGGAGAGTTACGAGGAGCTCAGCGACGGACGCATCGAAGTGGGCGCGGTGATCTGGGTCGATCGCGAAGGGCAGAAACCGATCGTGATCGGTGCGGCCGGCGCGCGGCTCAAGCGCATCGGGCGGGCCGCGCGGCTGGAACTGAATGCGCTGTTTGCTCGGCGCTACCACCTCAAACTGTGGGTGAAGGTGCGCGAGAACTGGGCCGACGATGCCCGCGCGCTGCAGCGGCTGGAGATGGAATGAGCCGCAGCACGCACCGCGTCCAGTTCACTCCCGGCTACGTGCTGCACCAGCGCCCGTACCGCGACACCAGCTTGATCGTGGAGCTTTTCACGCGCGAGCATGGACGATTGAGCGCCTTTGCGCGCGCTGCGCGCGGGGCGCGATCGCGCTTCCGGGGGCTGCAGCCCTTCCGGCCGCTGCTGCTGTCCTGGGTGGGGCGCGGGGAGGCACCGACCCTCACGGCCGCCGAGATCGACGGCGTGGCGCCCTTGAGCCTTGCGCCCGACCGGCTCTTAAGCGGCTTTTACCTAAACGAATTGCTGCTCAAGCTCACCGTGGCGCACGACCCGCAACCCGAGCTCTATGCGCATTACGCCGCCACGCTCGAGCGGCTGCGCGCGCTCGATCCGCTCGATGCGCTGCTGCGAAAATTCGAGAAGCGCCTGCTCGAGCTGCTCGGCTACGGCATCGAACTGGGTCGCGAGGCGCAGGGTAAGGCGGTGCGGGCGGATGCGTATTATCATTTCCGCACCGGCGAGGGGCTGGTGATGGCCTCCGCCGGCGCCGAGGCGCTGGAGGGCCGGGTGCTGCTGGGGCTGGCAGCGGACGAGCCGCTCGAGGATCCGGAAGCGTTGCGCCAGGCGCGCGCGCTGCTGCGAGCAGCGCTCGATCATTGTCTCGACGGCCGCGAGCTGGCCGTGCGCGCGGTGGCGCGCGCGGTCGCCAACATGGAGCGTTCTTGAGTGATGGCTATGCAACTGGAACTGGGCGTCAATATCGATCACGTGGCCACCCTCCGCCAGCAGCGCGGCACGCGCTACCCTGATCCCGTGCACGCGGCGCTTATTGCCGAGCAGGCGGGGGCCGACAACATCACGCTGCACCTGCGCGAGGACCGGCGCCATATCCAGGAGCGCGACGTGCGCGCGCTGCGCGGACTTCTGGCGACCCGCATGAACCTGGAGATGGCGGCCACCGAGTCGATGCTGGCCTTTGCCTGCCAGATGCAGCCGGCCGACTGTTGCCTGGTGCCCGAGCGGCGCGCGGAACTGACCACCGAGGGCGGGCTCGATGTGCGCTCCGGGCAGGACACGATCCGTGCGGCCTGCGAGCGGCTGCGCGCGGCCGGCGTGCGCGTGGCTTTGTTCATCGACCCGGACGAGGCGCAGATTGATGCGGCCGCGGACACGGGCGCTGCCGTCATCGAGCTGCACACCGGCGAGTACGCCGAGGCGAGCGGCGCGCGGCAGGTGCAGGAGCTTGAGCGGCTGCGCCGGGCGGCACGTCACGGCATCGAGCGCAGGCTTGAGGTGCACGCCGGGCACGGACTGAACTACCGCAACGTCGGCGCGGTGGCGGCAATTTCCGAGATCACTGAGCTCAACATCGGCCACGCGATCATCGCCCAGGCGGTCTTTGAGGGGCTGGCCGCGGCGGTGCGGGAGATGCGCGCGCAAATGCAACGTGTACGCCGATGATCTATGGCATCGGTGTTGACGTGCTGCAGCTCGCGCGCATTGAGCGTTGCTACCAGCGCTTTGGGGAACATTTCGTGGAGCGGCTGCTGATGCCGGCCGAGCGCGCGCAACTGGCTCGCACCCGCAGGCCCGAGCGTTTCCTGGCCATGCGCTTTGCCGCCAAGGAGGCGGTCGTCAAGGCCATGGGCACGGGCTTTGCGCACGGGGTGTGGATCCGCGACATCGGCATCGTGCAGGACAAGTGGGGCAAGCCCGAGATCGTCTACTCGGCGCGCGGCGAGCGCGTGCGCCGCCGCCTGGGCGTGGGGGCAGGACACGTCACGCTGACTGACGAGGCCGGACTGATCGTGGCGGTGGCCGTGCTCTCGGTGGCGCCGACACGCCGCGCACCGCGGCGCAAGGCCAAACGCAAGGCGGCGCGAAGATGACGCGCCTGGTGTTCGACATCGAGACGGTGCCGGATGTGGAGCTCGGCCGCCGCGCACTCGGCCTTAAGGAACTGAGCGATAAGGCGGTCGCCCAGGCCATGTTTGCCGTGCAGCGGCAGAAGAACGGCACGGACTTTCTGCCGCTCGAACAGCACCGCGTGGTGGCGATCTCCTGCATTTTGCGCAGCCGCGAGCAGCTGCAGGTCTGGTCGCTCGGCGACCTGCACTCGAGCGAGGCGGAACTGATCTCGCGCTTCTTCGATGGCATCGAAAAATATTCGCCCGACCTGGTCTCGTGGAACGGCAGCGGCTTTGACCTGCCGGTGCTGCACTACCGCGCGCTCAAGGCCGCAATCCGCGCACCCCGCTACTGGGAGACGGGCGATGAGGACACGAGCTTCAGGTGGAACAACTACCTCAGCCGCTACCACTGGCGGCATCTGGACCTGATGGACGTGATTTCGAGTTTTCAGGGCAGGGCGCGCGCCTCGCTCGCCGACATGTGCTCTCTGCTTGGATTACCCGGGAAGCTCGGCATGTCGGGTGACAAGGTGTGGGATGCAGTCCAGGCGGGCGAGCTGGCCGCCGTGCGCAACTATTGCGAGACGGATGTGCTCAACACCTACCTGGTGCTGCTGCGCTTTGAGCTGTTTCGCGGGCGGCTGGAGCAGGAAAGCTATCAGTGGGAGCTCACGCGCCTGCGCGAGTGGCTTGCGGCCTCCGCCGAGGCCCACCACCGGCAATTCCTGGCGGCCTGGGGGCCGGCCGCTTGAGGCAGGTCAAGCCGGAGCTCGTCGAGACCGGCCGCGTCGAATCGCTCACCCACGAAGGCGAGGGCGTCGTGCGCGGCGGCAAGACCGCTTTCGTGGGCGGAGCACTGCCCGGCGAGTCGGTCAGCTATATTCGCCGGCGCCGCCACCGCCAGCACGATGAGGCCGAGCTGGTGGCCGTGCTGGAGAGCGCCCCCGAGCGCGTGCCGCCCCGTTGCAAGCACTTTGGAGTGTGCGGCGGCTGCACGTTGCAGCATCTGGACGGCGCGGCGCAACTCGCGATCAAAGAGCAACAGCTGCGCGACAACCTGGAGCGGCTCGGCAAGGTCGCACCGGCGCGCTGGCTCCCGGCTCTCAAAGGACCGCAGTGGCAGTACCGCAGGCGGGCGCGGCTCGGAGCACGCTTCGTGCACGCGCGCGCTCGCTCCATGGTGGGATTCCGCGAGCGCTACTCGAGCCGCGTGGCGGAACTTGAGCGCTGCGAGGTGCTCGCAGCGCCGGTGGATGAGTTGATTGCCCCCTTGAGCGCGCTGCTCACGGGACTCTCGATTCGCGAGCGCGTCCCCCAGGTCGAGGTGGCGGTGGCGGAAGGGGCGGTGGTCCTGGTACTGCGGGTGCTCCAGGCACCGAGCGAGGCGGACCTTGAGCAGCTTCGCGAGTTCGAACGGTTGCACGGCGTGCACTTGTTCCTGCAGACGGGGGGACCTGGGAGCCTCTCCCCCTTGAGCCCGCCGGCGCCGCCGCTTGAGTACAGCCTGCCGGAATTTGCGGTGCGACTGCGGTTCGAGCCGAGCGATTTCGTGCAGGTCAATGGCGAGCTCAACCGCGCGCTCATTAGCCGGGTGATCGAGCTACTGGAACTCGACGGGCAATCTCGCGTGCTTGATCTGTATTGCGGTCTGGGCAATTTCACGCTGCCGCTGGCACGGCGCGCCTTGCAGGTGGTGGGCGTGGAGGGCGATGCGGGCCTGATCGCGCGCGCACGCGCCAATGCGGCGCTCAATGGCATCACCAACGTCGAGTTCCAGACCGCCGATCTCGCCGATCCAGAGCTTGAGCGAGCCACCTGGGCGAAGCAGCGCTTCACGCACGCGCTGCTCGATCCGCCCCGCTTAGGCGCCCGTGCGGTCCTGCCCATTCTGGCGCGCTTAGGGCTCAAGCGTATGGTCTATGTGTCCTGCCATCCCGGGAGCCTGGCCCGGGACTTAGGGGTCTTGGTGAACGAGCTCGGCTTCGAGTTTTTGGCCGCGGGCGTGGCCGACATGTTTCCGCAGACCAGCCACGTCGAATCGCTGGCGGTCCTGGCGAGTCCGGATGCCCGTGAGTGATCGCTGGGCACGGTGCTCCCGGCTGAGCGACAATCCACGCCGCGCAAGCGTGCAGTCAAGGAGTGCGCGATGACGCTGGGGCCGTTGATGGTCGATGTGGCCGGGCACGAGCTGACCGCCGAGGACCGGGAAGTGCTGGCCCACCCGCTGGTGGGAAGCGTCATCCTGTTCACGCGCAACTACGCCGATCCGGAACAGCTCGCGCGACTGGTGGAGCAGATCCATGCGGCACGCAGTCCCCGCCTGCTGGTGGCGACCGACCAGGAAGGCGGGCGGGTGCAACGATTCCGCTCGCCGTTCACGATATTGCCGGCCGTGCGCCTGATCGGACATGAGTTCGACGTGGACAAGGCGGTCGGGCTGGAACTTGCTCGCATGCATGGCTGGCTGATGGCCGCCGAGCTCCTGAGCTGCGGACTGGATATCTCCTTCGCCCCCTGCGTGGACCTGGATTACGGGCTTTCCGAGGTGATCGGCGATCGCGCCTTCCACAACAAGGCCCCGGTGGTCGGAGAGCTGGCCGTGGCCTACATGCACGGCATGCGCGATGCGGGCATGGCGGCCACCGCCAAGCATTTTCCGGGCCATGGCGCGGTGGTGGCGGACTCGCACCAGGCACTGCCGGTGGACCGGCGCGAACTGACTGACCTGATCGAGGAGCTCACGCCCTACCGCCGGCTGATTGCCAACGGACTGCCGGCCGTCATGGTGGCGCACATCCTGTTCCCTGCGGTCGATGACAAGCCCGCCAGCCTCTCGCGTCGCTGGATCACTGAGGTGCTGCGCGGCGAGCTGGGATTCCAGGGCGCGGTGTTCGCGGATGATCTATCGATGGCGGGCGCGGCCAGCTACGGGGATATCGTGGCGCGCGCTACCCAGGCGCTCAACGCCGGGTGCGACGTGCTGCCGGTGTGCAACTCGCGCCAGAGCGTCGAGCGCTTGCTCGATGAGCTCGAGGTGGCCCCGGACCCGGCCTCGCACCTAAGGCAGGCGCGGCTGCGGGCGCACGCCCACCGCGACCGGGAGCAGCTGCTCGGTTCGGAGCAGTGGCTGCGCTGTCGCGAGGCCCTCGAGCAATGCGCGCAACCTCCGCCACTCAAGTTCAACTGAAACACATGAAAGAATGGACCGCTTCCGTATTTCGCGCCGTCATTGACGCGGCTCCCGAGGGCATCGTCGTGTGTTCGGTGGCCGACAAGGACCATCCGGTGGTCTACGCCAACGCGGCCTTCGAGCGATTGACGGGCTATGGGGCGCGCGAACTGATCGGCGAGGACCTGCGGCGCCTGCAGGGGAACGATCGTGAGCAGGAAGGCCGCAACCGTTTGCGCCAGGCGCTCAAGGAAGGCGCCGCTGCGCGCGCGCTGCTGCGCAACTACCGCAAGGACGGCAGCCAGTTCTGGAACGAGGTGTTCCTTGAGCCGGTGCGGGATGAGGGCGGCAAGCTTACGCATTTTGTGGGTTTTCACCGCGACGTCGGCGAGCGCGAGCGCGCGGCGGGCGTGCAAAGCAGCGTCGGGCTCCCCGCATGGATGCGCGAGGATCGCCTCACGGGCCTTTTCACGCGCAACTATTTCGAGGAGCTGCTGCGCCACGACTGGCTGATCGCACGACGCGAGGAGCGATTACTCACCGTCATGATGTTCGATGTGGACGCACTCGATGGCTACGTCGAGCGCTTCGGGCGCCAGGCGGCCGATGCCTGCGTGCGCCGGCTCGCCGGGGTCATCAACAGCTGCTTCCGGCGCGGCTCGGATCTGCTGGCGCGCTGGGAGAGCGGCACGCTGATTGCGCTGGCGCGCAGCACCGGGCCGTCAGCTCTAGAAAGCTTCGCGCAAATGATCACCCAGAAGGTGTTCGATCAGTGCATCCACTATCCGCGGGGCGCCGCTGGCAAGTACGTAACCGTGAGTGTCGCGGTCGCAAGCCTCATGCCCACCGTCAAGTTGGCGCCCGAGCAGTTGCTGCTGGGCGCCGAGCGCGCGCTGCAGCGGGCGCGCGCGCTCGCCGCCGGGCGCATCGTGCTGGCGGCCGGGAGCGATTTCCTCTAGATCCCGATGCGCGGGCGGCAGGGCGAAGCGCCTAGGCGCTAGGGAGATGTGTCCTTGGCCGCCGGGCTCACGATGGCGATCACGCCGAATGCCGGGTGATCGAAATAATTCCTCTCATTGAACTTCACCTTGCGCAGCTCGCTCAATGACCAGCCGTGCTCATCGCCCAGGTGCAAATCGAACCCCAGGTGCAGGAACTGGCCGCGCTCCACGAACACGCTGCCGGTGAGGCCCGGCGCCTTTATTCCAAGCTGATCGAGTGGGATGCCGACGTGCTTGGGCCAGTCGGTGGCTCCCTGCACCCAGCCGGCGTGCGCCACCACGTGCCAGGTACCGCTGGCACGAAGCCGCGAGACCACACCGCCCAGCTGCATCTGTGCAGCCGTGAGGGTCCGGTACACCGGCGGCGGGGTTGATGTGGTATCGATCTGGTGATTGAAGCCCCGGCCCTCGGCCGGCGCGCTCAAGTCCTCGCCCGAGGGTGGTTCCGCGGCCCGGAAAATCACCATCTCGACCTGATAGGCCCCGGTCCCGCTCGCCGCCGGGAGCGGTGTGACCTGCGAGAGGGCCACGATCAGGATCAGGCCCAAGCGGCGAAACAGGCGGGAGGCGCTCATGGGTCCTATGGTATCAGTCCGCTAGCCCGCCGCGCCCGAGAGCTCCTGCAGCAGGCGGCGCGCGAACTCAAATCTCGCCGGCAGGGCGCTCAAGCCGCGCGTAAAGCGCAGCTTCAACGGTCCTTCCATGCGGTAGTCATGCGCCGGGCGCTGGATGAGCCTGACAACGGCCTTCGCATCGACCGCATTGCGTGGCTCGAACACCACGCTTCCGCCCTGCGCTCCGACATCGAGGCGCCGCACTCCCAGCTCCCGCGCCGTGAGCCTGAGCGCGGCAAGCTGCAGCAGGTGCTCGGCCACCGCCGGGAGCGGTCCAAAGCGGTCGATGAGTTCCCCCGTCATGTCGGCGAGTTCCGCGGCGCTGGCCGCGGCGATCCGCTGGTAGAGGGCTAATCGCAGGTGCACGTCGGGGACGTAGTCCTCGGGCAGGAGCGAGGGGACGTGCAGTTCCACCTCGCTGACGGCCGCCAGCGGGCGCTCGAGCGAGGGCGTGCGGCCTGCGCGGTAAGCGCTGACGGCTTGTTCTAGCATGTCTAGGTACATCGTCAGGCCCACTTCCGTGAGCTCGCCGGTCTGCCGCTCGCCCAGGAATTCGCCCGCGCCGCGGATTTCAAGATCGTGCGTGGCGAGCAGGAAGCCGGCGCCCAGATCCTCCATTGATTCGATGGCCTCCAGCCGCTTGGCCGCATCCCCGGCGAGTGCGCGACGCGAGGGCACGATCAGGTAGGCATAGGCGCGGTGGTGTGAGCGGCCCACGCGGCCGCGCAACTGATGGAGCTGCGCCAGTCCCAGCCGGTCGGCGCGATTGATGAGGATGGTGTTGGCGGTCGGCACGTCGATCCCGCTTTCGATGATCGTGGTGCACACCAGCACGTTGAAGCGGCGGTGATAGAAGTCGACCATCAGCTGCTCGAGTTCGCGCTCGCGCATCTGCCCGTGGCCGATGCGCACCTGCGCCTCGGGCACCAGCGCGGCGAATTCCGCTGCGACCTTCTCGATGCTGTGCACCTCGTTGTGCACCAGGTAGATCTGTCCGCCGCGGCGCAGCTCGCGCAGGGCGGCGTCGCGCAACATTGGCCCGTGCCATTCGCACACGAAGGTCTTGATCGCCAGACGTGCCACCGGCGGGGTGCTGATCAGCGACAGCTCCCGCAATCCGCCGAGCGCCAGGTTGAGCGTGCGCGGGATGGGCGTCGCAGTCAGGGTGAGCACGTGCACCTCCGCGCGCAGCGCCTTGAGCCGCTCCTTGTCGCGCACCCCGAAGCGGTGCTCCTCATCGACGATCAGCAAGCCGAGATTTTTGGCGCGCGCATCGGCGTGCAGGAGCTTGTGGGTGGCGATGAGTATGTCGACGCTGCCCTCCTCAAAACCCGTCAGCACCGTGCCGGCTGCAGCGCGCGAGCGGAAGCGCGAGAGCGCCTCGATGCGCACCGGCCAGTCGGCAAACCGGTCACGGAAGCTCTGCGCGTGCTGCTCGGCCAGGAGCGTCGTGGGCACCAGCACCACCACCTGGCGCCCCGACTGCACCGCCACGAAGGACGCGCGCATCGCTACCTCAGTCTTGCCGAAGCCCACATCACCGCACACGATCCGGTCCATGGGCGTGGGGCGCGCGAGGTCCTCGAGCACGCGGGCGATCGCCTCGGTCTGGTCGGGCGTCTCCTCAAAGGGAAAGGCGTTGGCGAAGGTCTGGTATTCGAGCTCGTTAGCGCGCAACGAGGGTGCCTGGTGAGCCGCGCGCCGCGCGTGTAAGTCCAGGAGCTCGGCGGCCACATCGCGCACCGCCTCGGCGGCACGGCGGGCGGCGCGCGCCCACTGCTCGGTGCCGAGCTTGTGGAGCGGGGCGCCTTCCGGGCTCCCGCCGGCGTAGCGATTGACCAGGTGCAAGGCATGCACCGGCACGTACACACGATCGCCGTCGCGGTACTCAAGCACCAGGAATTCCGAAAGTTCGCCGCCGATGCGCATGACCTCAAGGCCGCGGTAGCGGCCGACGCCGTATTCGGTGTGCACCACCGGTGCGCCCGGCTCGAGGCTCTGGAGGTTCCGCAGTATGGTGGCCGGATCGGCGGCACTGCGCCGCCGGCGCCGCTCCTGGCGCGCGTGCGAGCCGAAAAGCTCGGTCTCGGCGAGCAATTGGAGCGGGGGTGAGCGCAGTGCGAGGCTGCGAACTTCCGGCGCGATCAAAATCCCGAGGCGCGCATCGCCGGCGACGAACTGCGGCCAATCGGTGAGCTGCCGCGGGGTGCGCCCGTGCGCGCCCAGCATCTGGCTGATCACTTCGCGCCTTCCGGGCGAGTCGGCCGCGAGCAGCACGCGGCCCTCGTAGCCGGCGAGAAACTCGAGCAACGGACGGAGCGGTTCGCTGGCGCGCGCATCAAGCTGGAAGTTGCGCGGCGGCAGGCTCAAGGAAGGCACCGCCTCGCTCGGTTCCTCGCCTGCGGAACCGAACCGCTCCAGTTGCACGCGCGCGTGCCGGGCAAGCTGCGCGAGCAGCTCGGGGGCGGGCACGAAGACCTCCTCGGGCGCGAGTATTGGGCGCTCAAGGTCATGCCGGTACTGCTCGTGCCGGGCGTTGATCGCATCCCAAGCGGCTCCGAGGGAATCCTCGAGCCCAGGGTCAGTGGCCACCACCAGATTCTCGGGCAGGTAATCGAGCAAGGTCGCCGTGTGCTCGAAGAACAGCGGCAGGTAGAACTCGATGCCCGGCGGCGCCAGGCCTTCGCTGACGCCGCGATACACGCTCAGGCGCGCCACATCGCCACTGAATCGCAACCGGAAGCGGCGGCGGAACTCGCGCACGGCCTCGGCATCAAGCGGCAGCTCGCGTGCGGGCAGCACCCGGAGCGTATCGATGGCCTCACGCGAACGCTGCGTCTCGGGATCGAAGTGGCGAAGCGAATCAATCTGATCGTCGAGCAGGTCGATGCGCACCGGCGCTTCCGTGCCCATCGGCCAGACATCGAACAGCGAGCCGCGCAGCGCAAATTCACCGGGACCGCCGACTTCGCCGACCTTGGCGTAACCGGCGGCCACCAAGCGGTGGCGAAACGGTTCGATCGCCAGCTGCGCGCCCCGCTGCAAGGCGAAGCTGCGGGCGCTCACATATTCCAAGGGCGGAAGGCGCGTGAGCAGGCTGTCGGTGGTCAGCAGCAGTATGCCGCTGCGAAGCGCGGGCAGACGCGCGAGCGTGGCGAGCCGGGCCGAGACGATGTCCGGGTGGGGTGAGAACTGGTCGTACGGGAGGATCTCCCAGTCGGGAAGTGTGAGGATCTCAAGCTCGGTGCCACCGAAGAAGCGCAGTTCGGTCGCCAGGCGCTCGAGCTCGCGCGCATCGGCTGCGACGCAGCTCCACGGGCGTGCGTCGGCACGAACGGCTTCGGCCAGGGCCAGCGCGCGCGCGCCACCGTGCAGCGCCGGCCAGTGCAACTGGGAGGCGCCCGGAGCAGGCAGCGGCGGGCGAAGTAAAGCAGACATGCAAAAGGCGCCCGTACCGGCGGCGGTTAGGCCGGTTTGGCTCGAGCGGAAGGAAAGCTTACCGGGCTATCGGCGTATTACAAGCCGAGCTGAATCTCAGGAACCGATGGCGACCGCGTCGATCACGCGATCACGCTCGAAGAACACACTGAAGCCTGCATAGTCCCAGCGCGTGATGGGCGGCTTGCCGACCGCGTCGTGACGAGTTTGCGGCGCGCCGAACTTGGCCTCGACCGCGGTCATGGTGGAGCCGCGTGCCGGGCGATCGATATTGGAGGGGCGCACCTGCACCTGGTCGTCCACGACGATGGTCTCAGCGCTCACCAGGCTGCTGCCCAGCGCCAACAGCGCCAGCGCCATAGTCAACGTGCCTGCTTTCATGGAAGGCCTCCTAAACGCGCCCGCAACGGCCCAACTGACCGCACCGTCCGACTATAGCACCGCAACTCGCGCACGCCGCAGTGGCGGGGCCGCGGCGCGCTGGTTAGGGCCCGGATCTGCTCGAAACTGTGATGCACGTCGAGTTTCATCGCGACGGCGGGTGCGGTCATGATTTAATGCGCGGCTCATGTTCCAACCGTTATCACTGTTCGTGGGGCTGCGCTACGTGCGCGCCCGGCAGCACACTTACTTCGTGTCCTTCATCACCTGGGTGTCCCTGGCCGGGGTAGCGCTGGGCGTGGGCGCGCTCATCGTCGTGCTCTCGGTGATGAACGGACTCAAGGGCGAGTTGCGCGACCGGCTGCTGACCCTGACGGCGCATGCGCGCCTGGTCGATGATCGCCCCGCGCAGGATGCCGACGATAACGCGCTTGCCGAGCGCTTGCGCTCGCTTCCCGGCGTGGTCGGGGTCGCACCCTACATGGACCTGCAGGCGCTTGCCATGCACGGCAGCGACATGGTGCCGGTGACGCTGCGCGGGATCGATCCCGCACAGGAATCCGCCGTAACGCATGTCGAGCCGCTCCTGACCGCCGGCAAGCTCGAGAACCTGCGCGCTGGCAGCAACCATCTCATCGTGGGTGAGGCGCTTGCCGATGAGCTCAGCCTCAACCTCGGCGATGCCGTGACATTGCTGGTGCCGGTCGCGAGCGCCAATGCGCCCCCGGAACCGCAGCTGCGCGTGTTTACGATCGCCGGCATCTTTTCGGCAGGAATCCAGGACCACGACGCCTCGCTGGCGCTCGGCGCGCTCAGCGATGTGCGCGCGTTCGCACCGCGCGCGGTCGGCGCGAGCGGCCTTCGGGTCCGCTTCAGCGACGCGCTGGCCACGCCGAACTACATGCCGCAGGTGCGCCGCGCCGCGGGCCCGGGGATGCTGGTGCGCGACTGGACGCAGGACAACGCCAACTACTTCCGCGCGGTGCGCATCGAGAAGACTATGGTGGCGCTGATCCTGCTGTTGATCGTGGCGGTCGCGGCCTTCAACATCGTGGCGATGCTGGTCATGGTGGTCACCGACAAGCGCACCGACATCGCCATCCTGCGCACGCTCGGTGCGGCGCCCGCAACGGTGCTGCGCGTGTTCATCATCCAGGGACTGGTGATCGGCTGGTGCGGAGTCGCGGCCGGAGTGCTCTTGGGCGTGTTGATCGCCAGCCACGTCGCGACGATCGCGCCGTTCCTGGAGCGGGTGTTCGGCTTTCATTTCTTCGATGCCAACGTGTTCTACATCACCGCGCTCCCCTCCGAGCTGCAGGCCGCGGACGTGGTGTGGATCAGCATCGCGGCGCTCCTGCTGACGCTTCTGGCCACGGTCTACCCGGCGCTGCGGGCGGCCGCCACACCGCCCGCCGCCGCGCTTCGCTACGAGTAGCGCATGCCCACGCCTTACGAGGTCCTGATCGGCACCCGCTACCTGCGCTCGACGCAGCGGCGCGGATTCCTGTCGTTCATTTCCGTGGTGTCGATGCTCGGCCTGGCCCTCGGGGTCGCGGTGCTGATCGTGGTGCTGTCGGTCATGAACGGGTTTGAGCGCGAGCTGCGCACCCGGATCCTGAGCGTCACCGCGCACGCGACGCTTTCGGGCATCGGCGGCACGTTGCCTGACTGGCGCAGCGCGCAGCAGCTGGCGGAAAAGCATCCCGAGGTGCGGGCCGCGGTTCCCTACATCGAGGTGCAGGCGATGCTGGTCAATGGCGCGCGCTCGGCGCCCACCCAGCTGCGTGGCGTGCTTCCGGAGCAGGAACGTCGCGCCGTATCTCTTGCCAGTCGCATCCAGGGCGGGAGCATCGATCAGCTGCAGCCGGGGAGTTTCCAGATCGTGCTGGGCGATGCGCTCGCCGAGGCCTTAGGCGTGAAGCCGGGCGACAGCGTGGTGCTGATCGCACCGCGCGGCAGCGTGACGCCGGCCGGCTTTGCGCCCACCATGCGCCGCTTTCACGTCAGCGGCGTGTTCCACTCCGGCATGTACGAGTACGACAACGCGCTGGCGCTCGCCTCGCTCCAGGACAGCGCGCGCATCTATCGGCTGGGCGACAAGGTGACGGGATTGCGACTGGCCTTGCGCGATCCGCTGGCGGCCCCGCGCGTGATCCGCGAGCTGGCGATGCAGATCGGCGGGGGCTTTTACATCAGCGACTGGACCCGCAACCACGCAAGCTTCTTCCGCTCCATCCAGGTGAGCAAGACCATGATGTTCATGATCCTGATCCTGGTGGTGGCGGTGGCCGCCTTTAACATCGTGGCCACGCTGGTGATGGTGGTCAAGGAAAAGCGCCCCGCGATCGCGACGCTCCGGACCCTGGGGGCGCTGCCGCGCAACGTGCTGGCCATCTTCACCGTGCAAGGCACGCTGATCGGTCTTGCCGGCACAGCCCTGGGCGCGCTGCTCGGTTGGCTCATCTCAACGCACGTGGCCCGGATCGTGGCGGCCATCGAGCGCATAAGCGGCGAGCAGTTTCTCGATGCGCGCGTGTATTTCATGAGCGAACTGCCCGCCTACGTGGAATGGCACGACGTACTCAAGGTCTGCGCCGTCGCATTCCTCCTTTGCGCCGTGGCGACCCTGTATCCTGCGTGGCGCGCCGCGCTCACCCAGCCGGCGGAGGCCTTGAGGCATGACTGAGGAGCACAAAGAGGCGATCGTGCTGTGCGCGCAGGCCGTGGCGCGGCGCTTCCAGGAAGGATCGACCACCCTGGAAGTCCTGCGCGGGCTGAATCTGGAGGTGCGCGCGGGCGAACGGCTCGGCGTGATCGGCGCTTCCGGATCAGGCAAGACCACACTCCTGCAGATCCTGGGCGGCCTGGATAAGCCCGACGGTGGACGCGTGGAGATCGAGGGGCGCGACCTGCACGCGCTCGCCGAAAGCGAGCGCGGTGCGCTGCGCAACCGCACCATAGGTTTCGTCTACCAGTTTCATCACCTGCTGGCCGAATTCAGCGCCCTGGAGAATGTCGCCATGCCGCTGCTGGTGCGGCGCATGAGCGCGATCGATGCCAGGCGGCGCGCGACCGAGTTGCTCAAGCGCGTAGGTCTGGGCGAGCGTCTCCGCCACCGGCCTCACCAGCTTTCGGGCGGCGAACGCCAGCGCGCGGCCGTCGCGCGGGCGCTGGTCACTTCACCCCGTCTGGTGCTGGCCGATGAGCCCACCGGCAATCTCGACGGGCGCAACGCCGAGCAGGTGTTCGCGCTGATGCTGGAACTCAACCGCGAACTGGGCACGAGTCTGGTGATCGTCACCCACGACACGCGCCTGGCCGCGCGCATGGACCGGGTGCTTGAACTGGAAAACGGCGTGCTGCGCTAGATCGCGACCTTGGCGCTTATGGCCCGCTGGTGGCGCAGGCGGTAGCGGCGGCGCACCGCCGAACGCCACACGAGCTCCAGCACCCAGCGACCCAGCAGGCCGAAGACCACAGCGCTCACCAGGCACCCGAGCAGAAACGGCTTCCAGCGCGGTCCCAGTCCGTGCTCCAGCCAGCGCCAGCTGAGCTGAAACGCAAAATGATGCGGGGTGGTGCGCAACAGCATCGTGCCTAAGCGGTAGGCGCCGTAGTAGAACGGCACCACGGTGAAGGGATTGACCACCCAGGTGCTGGCCAGCGCCACCGGCAGGTTCAGCCGCCAGTAGAGCGCCGCCAGCACGGCGGCGATCGTGTGCACCGGCAGCGGAATAAAGGCGATGGCGATGCCGGCGCCGAACGCGCCGGTGATGCAATGCCGGTTGGACGACCACAGGAGCGGTTCGGTGATGCGCGTGCCGAACACGCGCAGGTACCAGTGGTGCTGGCGCGCGCTGGCCCAGTTGGAGAGTTTCTTGACGATGTGGCGCGGCATCGATGGCGCACTCTAACGCCGTCGGCGCACTCGCGCAGTGGATTTGCGCGGCAAACGTGCGCCAGTGCTCGTCTCGCGGCCGGTGGAGAAAGCCTTAAATCGGCAGTCGCCCTTGGGTATCATGCGCAGCTTGACATGTAGGCTGAGGTAGCAGAGCGGATGTGGGAAATCGTGCGTGCCGGCGGCTGGATGATGGGACCCATCATCCTCGCTTCGATCATCGCCGTGGCCATCATTCTGGAGCGTTTCTGGACCCTGCAGGACCGCCGTGTGCTGCCCACCGACCTGACCAAGCGTGTCTGGCAGCTCATCGAGGCTGACCAGGTCAACGACAAGGTGATCGCGGCACTCGCCCAGAATTCGCCGCTCGGCAAGGTGCTGGCCGCCGGGCTCTCCAACCGCCACCGCTCGCGCGAGGCGCTGATGGAACGGCTCGAGGACACCGGGCGCCACGTGGTGCACGAGCTCGAGCGGTTTCTGAACACGCTCGGCACCATTGCCGGCATCTCGCCGCTCCTTGGGCTCTTAGGTACCGTGGGCGGCATCATCAAGGCCTTCAACGCCATCAATGCCGGAGGCATGGGCGATCCGCGACTGCTTTCGGGCGGCATCGCGCAAGCGCTGATCACGACCGCCGCCGGACTGTGTGTGGCGATCCCATCGCTGATCGCCTACCGGTATCTGCGCGGCCGTGTCGATCGCATCATCATCGAGATCGAGAAGGACGCCATCCAGTTGGCCGACGCGCTGGAGTCCTCGCGCGCCGCGGCGCGGGCGGATGCGCCGTGAACCTAAAGCCCCGCCGCCACGAAGAGCCCGAGATCAACATGGTCTCGCTGATCGACGTGGTGCTGATGATGGTGATTTTCTTCATGCTCTCGGCGCGCTTTAACGGCGAGGGGCGATTGGAGATCAGGCTCCCCGAGGCCGCCGCCGCGCAGGAGCCGGTCACCCGTCCGCCCGCCGTGGTGGTGACGGTCACCGCCGGGGGCGGCTATCTGGTGAATAATCTCGAGCTGGTCAACTCCAGCGCCGACACGCTGCGCGCCGCCATATTGAAGGTGGCGCCCACTGAGCGTGACGTGCCGGTGAGCCTGCGCGCTGATGGGCGCGCCACGCATCAGTCGGTGGTCACCGCCATGGACGTGCTCGGGCAGCTGGGATTCGCGCGCCTCAATTTCGTCACGGCGCGCGCGCCGGGGGCCAAGCCGCCGTGAGCGTGCCGCCGCGCCCGGTGGACGCCGTGGCGGTGTATCGCCGGCTGCTGAGCTACGCGCGCCCGCATTGGCGCATATTCCTGCTCGGCGTGCTTGGCATGATCATGTACGCGGCGGTGAGCCCGCTCATCGCCTGGTTCATCAAGCGCTTTCTGAACGCCGCCTATCTGGCCAAGAACACCGACGTGCTCAAGTTCGTGCCGCTCGGCCTGATCGGGCTGTTCGTATTCCGTGGCATCGGCGATTACCTGTCGAATTATTTTCCGGGGCTGGTGGGCCGGCGCATGATCGCATCGATGCGCGCCGAGCTCTTCGGCCGCTACCTGATGCTGCCGACCTCCTGGTACGAGCGCGAATCCTCAGGGCCCATGCTCTCGCGCCTGACCTACAACGCCGAGCTGGTGGCCGATGCCGCCACCAACTCGGTTACGGTGCTGATCCGCGATTCGCTCACCATCATCGGCCTGATCAGCTACCTGTTCTGGCAGAACTGGCGCCTGGCGGCCTTCGCAATGCTGGCGGCGCCGGTCATCGCCGGGCTCATGCGCAGCGTCAACCGTCGCTTCCGCCGCTACAGCACCCGCATCCAGAACTCCATGGGCGATGTGACGCGCGTGGCCAAGGAGGCGATCGAGGCGCATCGCGTGGTCAAGGTGTTCAATGCGCAGGAACACATGCGCGCCGCCTTCGCCGTGGCCAACGAGCTCAACCGCCATGCCAATCTGCGCCTGATCGCGGCGCGCGCGGCGAGCAACCCGGTCGTGCAGCTCATCGCCTCGTTCGGTCTGGCCGGGGTGCTGTTCGTGGCCGACCGGCAGCTGGCCGCGGGCACGCTGCAGGTCGGCGAACTGCTCGGCTTCCTGACGGCGCTGATGCTGGTGACCGAACCGCTCCGCCGCCTGACCAATGTCAGCGGCCCGCTGCAGCAGAGCATCGCCGCCGGCGCCAGCCTGTTCGAAGTGCTCGATGCGCCGATCGAGCCGCAGGGCGGCACCCGTACCCTGACGCGCGCGCGCGGCGAGGTCGAGTTTCGCGACGTGAACTTCACCTACGACGTCGATAAGGGCAAGGTGCTGCATAACATCAACCTGCACGTGCCCGCCGGCACTACGGTGGCGATCGTCGGGCGTTCGGGCAGTGGCAAATCGACGCTGGTCTCGCTCCTGCCGCGCTTTTACGATCCAGGCTCGGGAGCCGTGCTGCTCGATGGGGTGGATATCCGCGACTACCGACTGCACGATCTACGCGCCCAAATCAGCCTCGTGAGCCAGGATGTCGTGCTGTTCAACGACACGATCCGCAACAACATCGTGTTCGGCGCTTCGGGGGTCAGCGAGCAGGCGCTCAGTGCCGCCGCCGAGGCCGCCTACGTCTCGGAATTCGCCTCCGAACTGCCACTGGGCATGGACACCGAGGTGGGTGATCGCGGATTGCTGCTCTCGGGCGGGCAGCGCCAGCGCATCGCGATTGCGCGCGCGTTGCTGCGCGATTCCCCGGTGCTGGTGCTCGATGAGGCGACCTCTGCGCTCGACACCGCCTCCGAGCGCCATATCCAGTCAGCACTCGACAGGCTGGTGCGCGATCGCACCACCTTCGTGATCGCTCACCGGCTCTCGACCATCGAGCACGCCGATTTGATCGTGGTGATGCAGGAGGGGGCGATCGTGGAATCGGGCACCCACGAGCAGCTGGTCGCCCGTTCGCAGGTCTATGCGCAACTGCACCAGCTGCAGTTCAACGTCTGAACGGCCGCACGCGAGCGCCGCCCAGGCTTAAGCCGGCCCCGCGATGAGCATCGAGCGCTATCTGCAGGGTGTGTGGTACGCGAGGCGCCCACCGCCATGGTGGCTTAGGCTGCTATCGCCCCTTTATGGCTTTCTGGTGCGGCTGCGGCACGCCTTGTACGCGCGCGGCTGGCGGCGCGCGCAACGCGTCGCTGCGCCCGTGATCGTGGTGGGGAATCTCACGGTGGGGGGCACCGGCAAGACTCCGTTCGTCATCTGGCTGGTGCAGTGCCTGGCGGAACTCGGCTACAGGGTTGCGGTCGTCACGCGTGGCTATGGGCGCAGTCACAGCCGGCGCGTGACCAACGATGTGCTGCGCGTCGATGGGAGCTGTCGCGCCGAGGAAGTCGGCGATGAGGCACTGCTGATCAGCCGGCGTGCGCAGGTGCCGGTGTACGTCTGCCGCGATCGCGTGGCCGCAGCGCGCGCCGCGATTGCCGATGGCGCACGGGTGATCGTCGCCGATGACGGCCTGCAGCACCTGCGCCTGGCGCGCGATGCCGAGATCGTGCTCATCGATGCCATGCGCGGTTGGGGAAACGGCGCGCTGCTGCCCGCAGGCCCCTTGCGCGAAGATCCGTCCCGCGCCGCCCGGGCCACGGCGATCGTGGTGACGGGCGAGGGCGATGCGCCGCTCGCGCCGCTTGACCACCCGACCATCCGCATGCAGCTGGAAGGCTCGGTGCTCTGGCCGGTCAATGGCGGCGGGGAAGGGCGTGCGCTCATGGCGCTGGCCGGTGAGCGCGTGCACGCGCTCGCCGGGACCGGCAATCCGGCGCGCTTCTTTGCGACCTTACGACAGGCGCGGCTCGAGCCGATCGAGCATCCATTCCCGGACCACCATCGCTACGTGGCGCGTGATCTTGAGTTCGATGACGGCCTGCCGGTGCTCATGACCGAGAAGGATGCAGTAAAATGTCAGGCGTTCGCGCCCGAAAACTGCTGGTTCCTGCCGGTCAGTGCCCGCTTCTCGATGGCCGAGGGGCGATCGCTCCTGGGGAGAATTCTGATGGAAGCACGCTTGCTCGACATCCTCGCCTGCCCGCTGTGCAAGGGGCCCGTGCAGCTGGTCAAGGAGGAGGGCGGTGCGGTGCTGGTGTGTCGCGCCGATCGGCTGGCCTATCCGGTGCGCGATGGTATACCGGTGATGCTCGAGGAAGCTGCGCGCCAGCTGCAGCCGACCGATCCGCTGCTGGAGCGCTAGGGCTTGTTCAAGGTCGTGATCCCGGCGCGATACGACTCGACACGACTGCCCGGCAAAGCGCTGCGGCCGATCGCCGGCAAGCCCATGCTTCAGTGGGTCTGTGAGATCGCTTTGAGCGCTCAGGCCGAAGAGGTGTGGATCGCCACGGACGATGAGCGCATCGCCGAGCGCGCCCGCAGCTTTGCGGGCGAGCGTACTGCGCGGGTGGCCATGACCTCGCGCACTCACGCCTCCGGCACCGACCGCGTCGCGGAGCTGGCGCGCACTCAAGGCTGGGATGAGCGGCAGATCGTGGTCAACGTGCAGGGCGATGAACCGCTCCTGCCCCCGGAGCTGATCCGGCAGGCCGCTGGAATCCTCGAGCGCTTCCCGGAGGCCGACATCGCCACGCTGGCGACGCCGGTCGAATCGGCGGCGGATTTTCTTGACCCGAACATCGTCAAGGTGATTGCTGATGTCAATCAGCGCGTGCTGTACTTCAGCCGCGCGCCGATTCCGGCGACTCGCGATGCGCCCGCGGGTGACTTTGGCGAGCGCGCGCGCTTTCAGGGCGCGCGCCGCCACATCGGTCTGTATGCCTACCGGGCCGGTGCCCTGCAGCGCATGGCGGCCCTGCCGGTCTCCCCGCTGGAGCGCAGTGAAAAGCTCGAGCAGCTGCGGGCCCTGGAAGCCGGATTCGACATCCGCATTCAGGATGCGCAGCGCCCGCCCGGCCCGGACGTCAACACCGAGCAGGACGTGGCGCGCGTGGAGAAATTAATCCTCGCGTCGGGGCTCGGTGTGCCAGCTGTCCTGCGCCGGACCTGAGGACCAGACTACCTCCGAGCGCGATTGCTCCGGGGATGGGCTGGGCGGTGCAGCTGCGGCCGGCTCGCGGGCACGATCGGGTGCGGGTCCCTCGAACAACTGCGCCTGGCCGGTGGTTGGTCGCGACGGTTGCGTCCAGCTCATCGCCGGCTCGGATCCGGCACTCACCGGGGCCTCGCCTGATCCTGCGACCGGCTCGGCACTCGTTGGCGAGGACGGCGCCGACCCTTGCGCGGAACGTTCTCCGCCATTGCGGTTGCCGCCGCCGCGTCGGCGGCGGCCGCCCCGGCGTGAGCGGCCCGGGCGATCACCGCGCTCGCCTTCGGCGCGTCGGGGCTCACCTGCGTGACTGGCCTCCTGCGAACCCTCCGTACGGGGCTCCTCGCGGCGCGGCGGGGCGCTGCGTGCGGGTTCGTTGGGCCGCTCGTTGGCGCGCGGCTCGTTGCGCGAGGGCTCGTTGCGCGAGGGCTCGTTGCGTCGTGCGTCGCGATGCCCGTCTTCGCGCGAGCGCGACTCGCGCCGCGGCTCGTTGCGGTTGCCGTGGCCACCGCGCCCGTCGCGCCGTGAACCCGAGCGATCACCGTAGGGACCGCGCCCCGAACCGCCGCGCCGAGGCGCTTGCCGGTCGCGGTTATCGCGCGGCTCGCGTGTGTCGGATCGACCGGTCCCGGAGCTTGCCTCTTCAGGCGAGGCGGGTGCTTCAGATCCGGCAAACAGTCGCTTGAGATGGCCCCAGAATCCACCCCCGCCGTTGGCGGCGACAGCCGGAGCGCGTTCACTCACCGGTGCGCTGCTGCGTTCGGGGGCAGCGACCGCCGGGGCGGCGGTGGCGGGCTTGAAGGTCGCAACCGCGGGCGCTTCGGCGACCGGCTTATCGCGATCGAGCGTCGGATCGGCCAGCACCGGTGCGGCCGGCATCTGGTAGCTCACCTGGTTGTGTTCCGGGAGCGCTGATTCGTCCTCGCGCACTCGCTTGAAGGAATACTCGGGTGTCTGGATGTGCGGGTTGGGCACCAGCACGATCGTCACGCGGGTCTTGTCCTCCATGTCGCGCAGCCAGTCGCGCTTCTCGTTCATGAGGTAGGTGGCCACGTCCACCGGTACCTGCACGATGATGCGCGAGGTGCGCTCCTTGCGGGCGTCTTCGCCGATGAGCCTTAAGATCGAGAGCGCCAGAGACTCGACGCTGCGGATGCTGCCGATGCCATTGCAGCGCGGGCAAACCAGGTGGCTTGACTCGCCGAGGCTCGGCCGCAGGCGCTGGCGGGACATCTCCAGGAGGCCAAAGCGCGAAAGGCGCCCGATCTGGATGCGCGCGCGGTCCATGCGCATGGCATCACGCAGGCGGTCCTCGACCGCACGCTGGTTCTTGCCCTCTTCCATGTCGATGAAATCGATCACGATCAGGCCGCCGATGTCGCGGATCCGAAGCTGGCGGGCGATCTCGTCGGCCGCCTCGAGGTTGGTGTTGGTCGCGGTCGCCTCGATGTCCGAGCCGCGCGTGGCGCGCGCCGAGTTGATGTCGATCGATACCAGCGCCTCGGTGTAATCGATCACCAGGCTGCCGCCCGAGGGCAGCTGCACCTTGTGCGCGTAGGCCGATTCGATCTGGTTCTCGATCTGGTAGCGCGTAAAGAGCGGAATGTCGTCGGTGTAGGTCTTGAGCTTGCGCTGCGCGTCCGCCGGCATGAAGCGCTGCATGTATTCCTGCGCCTTCTGGAAGGCGCCGGCATCGTCCACCAGCACCTCGCCGATGTCATCGCCCAGGTAATCACGGAGCGAGCGGGTGACTGCATCGCCCTCCTGGTAGACCAGAAACGGCGCGCTGCGGCCCCCGGTGGCCTGTGCGATCGCCTCCCACTGGGAGCGCAGGTTGTCCAGGTCCCACTGCAGCTCCTCGACCGCGCGCCCGACACCCGCGGTGCGGATGATGGCGCCCATGCCCTCGGGCACGTTCAGCTGGCTCATGACCTCGCGCATCTGGTCGCGGTCCTCGCCCTCGATGCGGCGCGAGACGCCGCCGGCGCGCGGGCTGTTGGGCATCAGCACCAAAAAGCGCCCGGCCAGGCTGATAAAGGTGGTGAGCGCCGCACCCTTGGTGCCGCGCTCTTCCTTCTCCACCTGCACGAGCAGTTCCTGGCCCTCGCTGACGAGCTCGCGGATGTTCATGCGCCCGCCCTGGGGCGGGCTCTTGAAGTATTCCTTGGATATTTCCTTCAGCGGCAAGAAGCCGTGACGGACCGCGCCATAATCAACGAAGCAGGCCTCGAGCGACTGCTCCACGCGCGAGATGCGCGCTTTGTAGATGTTGGCTTTCTTCTGTTCCTTGGAGGGGATCTCGATCGATAGGTCGTATAACTTCTGGCCGTCAACCAGTGCGACGCGCAACTCTTCCTGCTGAGTTGCATTGATAAGCATTCTCTTCATTTGTCCCTACTACATTTGCGTGAGGGACCGACCGGGTGGCGCCCAACCTGCATGCAGGGGGCACTGGGGCATCAAGCAGCCAGCGATGGTTACCGAAGATTGATTGGCGGCGCGTGCGGTGGGGCATCGAAATTTATTTTAATCACCGCCCTCATCGGGCAGCGCCGGAAAACCTTGCGGTTCGCTGACCCTCGGGCTGAGGCGCTCGCCTTCAGGCTCTACCCGTTCATTGCGGGGAGCAGCTTTGCGGGGCGAGGGCGCGTGAGCTTAAGGTCGGCCGAACTCTTGCGATGGCCTCGATTCCGAGGACCAACTACTATGCGACCGCGTATTTTGGGTCGCGAACTTGCCGCCGCGCGGGAACCTGTAGCCTTGGGTTAAGGCTGCAACGCCCGCTGCGGGACCCGCGCATTATAGCGGCAGCAGGCTTTAGAAACAACGGTTTACGTACATGCCCGGCGAGGTCTGTTTCTCTTGGAAAAGCCTAAGGTTGGACACGGTGAGCGCTCCGGGGTGCGCTGGCACGAGGTGGGCGAGGAGGAGGCCGGGCAACGCCTGGACAAGATCCTACAGGGCCTGTTGCCGGCCGTGCCGCGCACGCGCATTTTCCGGCTGATCCGCAAGGGCGAGGTGCGCGTCAACGGCAAGCGCGCCAAGCCCGAACAACGCCTGGCCAGCGCCGACCGGTTGCGGGTGCCCCCGGTCCACGAACGCTCGCAGAGCGCGCAAGCGATCAGCGTCGGTGGCGCAGCGCGCGTGCCGCCCGCGCTGATTCAGCGCGTCACGGGCGCCATCGTGCACGAGGATGAGCGCGTGCTGGTGCTCGATAAGCCCGCGGGGCTTGCGGTGCATGGCGGGAGCGGCCTGAGCTACGGGGCGATCGAGGCGCTGCGGGCCGCGCGCCCCGATGAGCCCCTCGAGCTTGCGCACCGGCTGGATCGTGACACCAGCGGGCTGCTGCTGATCGCGCGCAAAAGTTCTGCCTTGCGCGTGCTGCACGCACTGCTTCGCGAGGGCGGCGTGCACAAGAGCTACCTGGTGCTGGTCATCGGCCGCTGGGAGCTCGGCCGCAAGCTCATCAACGCGCCCTTGCACACGGATGCGCGCGTCGGGGGCGAGCGCACGGTGCGCGTGGGTGAAGGCGGCAAGAGCGCGCGCACGCAATTTCGCCTGGTACAGCATTTCGGCAAGCAGGCCTCGCTCCTGGAGGCGACGCTTGAGACCGGGCGCACGCACCAGATCCGCGTGCACGCGGCCTACTGCGGGCACCCGGTGGCAGGGGACATCAAGTACGGCGCGGCCGAAGCCAACGCCCGATTGCGCGAGGTCGGCCTGACGCGCATGTTTCTGCACGCCCACAGCCTGTCCTTCGACTGGCCGCAGGGCGGCAACCTCACTTTAAGTTCACCGCTCCCCGCCGAACTCAAGTCGGTGCTCGATCGGCTCACGGCGCCGGGCGGAGCTGGCCTTAAGGCAGGGCGTAACCCAGGGCGCGCAGGCTCGCGGCGAGCCTGATCAGCGGCAGGCCGACCAGGCCCGTCGGATCCTCGCTCTCCACGCGTTCGCACAGGCTCAGGCCCAGAGCCTCGCTCCTGAGCGCTCCGGCGCAGTCAAAGGGTGCATCCAGTCGCACGTAGGCCTCGATCTCGGCTTCGCTCAAGGCCCGAAACTGCACCGTGGTCACGTCCACAAACTGCTCCACCTGACGGCGCTCAGCGTGCAGCACCGCGACCGCGCTAAAGAAGCGCACCGCGCGGCCCGACTGGGCGCGCAGCTGCACGAGGGCCGCCGCGGCATCACCGGGTTTGTCCAGGATCAGACCCTCGAGCGCGCAGACCTGGTCGGCCCCGATGATCACGTGGGCGGTGTGCGTGCGGGCCACGGCCTGCGCCTTGGCGAGCGCAAGCCGTTCGGCGCGTGGCCGGGGCAACTCGCCCGGCCGCAGGGCCTCATCGACCTTGGGTGGCGCGCAGGTGAAGGGCAACCGGAGCCGCTCCAGGAGCTCTCGCCGGTACGGGGAGGTCGAGGCCAGCACGAGCGGGGGGTCGGTCACGCGGGATGGGATCAATCAGCGGAATAGAAACAAGGGCTTAAGATATAGCGGGTGTTTTGACTTGCCGCGCATGCCTACCTATCATACGCGCCCCATGCCCGAGGGCTGGTCTAGAGCGCGCGACCTTGCCAAATTGGCGGACGCGCGCGCGCGCTTTGAGTTCGAGATTCCGCTGGGTGACCTGCCGGGTATACCAGAAGAGTTTTCGACCGCAGAGGGGCCGGTCCGCCTGTGGTTGCAGTTTGGCCGCGAGCAGGGCCTGGCGGTTGCGCAGGTCAGGCTGCAGGCGCTGCTGATAACGCAATGCCAGCGGTGCCTGGGCGAGATGCGCTTGCCGTTGAGCGCAGAATCGCGGCTCGCGCTGGTCGAGAGCGAGGAAAAGGCCGCAGCCGTGCCGGAGGAGTTCGAGACCTTTCTCGCTCCGGACGGACACGGGAGCCTGGCGGCGCTGGGCGCCGAAGAGCTGCTGCTCTCGCTCCCGCTGGTGGCGCGCCACGGGGCCGATGAGCGCTGCGTGCCGAATGGAGCCGCGCAGGAATCGGCGGCCGGTGAGCCGCAGGCTCGTGGCGAGGAAACGCAGCGTCCGTTCGCGGATCTGCGCGCGCTGCTGGAGCGCGGCAAGAATTGACGATCGAATCGAGTGTTAGAGAGTTCAGGAGCACCTAAGAGATGGCCGTACAGAAAAGCCGCAAGACCCCTTCCAAGCGCGGCATGCACCGCTCGCATGCTGCATTGACGCGCCCGGCGCTGTCGGTTGATTCCCAGACCGGCGAGACGCACCTGCGTCATTGCATCACGCCCGACGGCTTCTACCGCGGCCGGCGCGTGATCGAGAAGACCGGCGAGGAAGACAAGGCCTGAGCGGGCCTAGCAGCCCTTAAAGGGAGAGCGCACCCATGCGTTCCCGCATTCTGGGCACCGGCAGTTACCTGCCGGAGGCCGTGCTTACCAACTTCGATCTCGAAAAGCGCATGGATACCAGCGACGCCTGGATCCGCGAGCGCACCGGCATCGAGCGCCGCCACATCGTGGCGCCGGGCGAGACCACCGTGGACATGGCCGAGCACGCGGCGCGTGCAGCGCTTGCGGCCGCGGGACGTGAGCCCTCCGAGGTCGATCTGATCGTGGTGGGCTCGTGCACGCCGGATCTTATTTTTCCCAACGCCGGCGTCATGTTGCAGGCGCGCCTCGGCAACTTTGGGTGCCCGGCACTGGGCGTGGAGGCGGCCTGCAGCAGCTTCCTGTACGCGCTGTCCATGGCGGATAAATTCATCCGCTCCGGGGAAGCCAAGCTCGCGCTCGTGGTCGGCGCCGACTCGCTTTCCAAGATCACCAACCCCAAGGATCGCGGCACGGCCATCCTGTTCGGCGATGGCGCGGGTGCCGTGGTGCTCGCTCCGCACGAGGAGCCGGGCATCATCTCCACGCACCTGCACGCGGACGGCTCGCAGATTGAGCTGCTCCGCTGCACCGGCGGGGTGGCGACCGGATTTCACGCCGAGGGCGACTACATCACCATGGCCGGCGCCGAGGTATTCAAGGTGGCGGTGAGCATGCTCGCGCGTGCAGTCGAAGAGGCGCTCGCGGCCAACGGGCTGACCAAGGATGCGCTCACCTGGCTGGTGCCGCATCAGGCCAACATCCGCATTATCCAGGCGACCGCGCGCAAGATCGGCTTGCCGATGGAGCGTACGATCGTCACCGTGGCTGATCACGGCAACACCTCGAGCGCCTCGGTGCCGCTCGCGCTCGATGTGGGCGTGCGTGATGGGCGCATCAAGCGTGGCGATCTGCTGCTGCTCGAGGCCTTTGGCGGCGGCTTCACCTGGGGGTCGGCGCTGATCCGCTACTAGCCGCTGGATCCTGCCGCGCAGCTTCGCGGATATGTCAGGACTACAAACAAAAAAAACGCCGCGAATTCGCGGCGTTTTTATACCGGCTCACAACCGGATCGGTCAGGCGAAGTAAAACTTACTTCGAGACTGACTTCTTAAACATGCGATCGATCTTCTCGTTCGTCGCGTCGACGCCCGACTGAGCAGCCTGAGCAGCGGCCAGAGCCTGGTTCGCGGTGCTCTGAGCAGCAGCGGCGGCCGAAGAAGCGGCAGCGGCGTCAGCGGCAGCCTTGTTCGCCGTGGCAGCGGTCTTGTCGTCTTCAGCCTTGTTGGCAGCCAGGTCGGTCTGCAGGGCAGCCGTCTGTGACTTCAGGGTGTCGACCTGAGCCTGCAGCGGCTTGAGGTCCACGCAGCCAGCAAGTGCGACGACAGCGGCGCCGGCCGCCAGCTTCACGATTGTTGCCTTATTCATTGGTAAAATCCCCATTTAGAGTTCATGTGTGTGAGTACGAACCGCGCCACGCCGGCACAACATCACTGTCGCGGGAGATCAGCGGAACCGTCACTTGACCAAATTCGAGGTCATTTTGCAAGTGTAAAGATGCTAATGTCGGCGCGTTGCGACAGTCAGATCAGCATCTTATTCAACCACTTTAAGACCCGATAATCTGTTGCACGAGTACGACAACTGTATATAATTACAGTCATGTCAGACCTCACTCCCCGCCAGTCCCAAGTGCTGCAACTGATCCGCCAGGCGCTCACCGAAACCGGCATGCCCCCGACCCGGGCTGAGATCGCCTCACAGCTCGGATTCCGCTCCGCTAATGCCGCTGAGGAGCACCTGAGGGCCTTGGCGCGCAAGGGCTGCGTGGAGCTGCTCCCGGGCTCCTCGCGGGGCATACGCCTCAAGGACACGATGCGTGAGCAGCTCGGGCTCCCGCTGATCGGCCGGGTGGCGGCCGGGCGGCCGATCCTGGCCGAGGAACACATTGTCGATCACCTCAAGGTTGACCCGGCCCTGTTCCAGCCGCGCCCGCACTACCTGCTCAAGGTGGTGGGCATGAGCATGAAGGATGCGGGCATCCTCGATGGCGATCTGGTGGCCGTGCACCGCACCGCCGAGGTCCGCAACCGCCAGATCGTGGTGGCGAGGCTGGAGAACGAGGTGACCGTCAAGCGCTATCGCCAGCAGGGTTCGATCGTCTACCTGATGCCTGAGAATTCCGAATTCGAGCCGATCCGGGTCGACCTGCAGCAGGAACCGCTGCTGATCGAAGGGGTGGTGGTCGGGGTATTGAGGCGCGGGGCCTCGGTGGCGGCCTAGTGTTCCGAGCGGCCTGATTTCGTCTTGCGGGCGACGCGCCGGGGCTGGCCATCGCCGATGTCGTAGTCCTCGAAGTCGCTGATCAGCTCGGCCGTTTGCTGCTGCTCCATGCGCCGCTCGAGTCGCCTCCAGGCCGGTTCCCCGCCCTTGGCGATGCGGCGCTTGGCGATCTCCATATCCTTGATGACGCGATCGACGTCGAGCCCTTCGTCATCGACGCTCTCGTCGCCGTCATCGTCGGCGTCGAAGTCTTCGCTCTCTTCGCTTCCCATCATGGCGGCATTCCCTATGGGGCGGTGCAACCGTTCCGTCGGAAAATAAATCCATCCGCGCGCGGATGCAATGGTGCCGTTTCACATTTTCATCAATGTATCAAAGTGTTCATCTCGAATATCGGCAGCAGCATTGCAAAAACTATGCCCATGACAAACAGCCCCATGCCCACGATCAACAGCGGCCCCAAAAGGCCGGTAAGGGCGGTTACGAGGCCCTCGAGCTCCTGCTCCTGGCTGAGAGCGGCTCGTTCAAGCATGCTTTCGAGCTGGCCGCTCGATTCGCCGCTCGAGATTAAGTGAATCGACATCGGCGGAAACAAGCGGCTCGCGGCCAGGGACCGGCCGATCGGCGCCCCCTCGCGCACGCGCGCGGTGGCCTCGGTGACCGCATCGCGCATCGGCAGGTTGTTGACGACCTCTCCCGAGATGCGAAGCGCATCGAGCACCGGCACCGCGCTTGCGGTCAGGATGCTCAGAGTGCGGGTAAAGCGCGCGGTGTTAAATCCGCGTAGGAGCTTGCCTACCAAAGGGAGCGTCAGCAGCCAGCGGTGCACGATGCGCTTGTTGTACTCATCGCGCTGCCAGCGCACGAACAGCACCGCAGCGATGATCAGGGCCAGCAGGATCCAGATGCCATAGTGCCGGATCAGATCGCTCACGGACACCAGCATGCGCGTCATCAGCGGCAGCTTCGCGTGGCTGGTTTCGAACACCCCCACCACCTTGGGCACCACGTAGGCGAGCAGTATCGAGACAATCGAGAAGCTCATGATCGTCAGCACCAGCGGATAGAGCATCGCCCCGATGACCTTCTGGCGCAGCGCTTCGCGCCCTTCGCCGTAGTCGGCGAGCCGCTCGAGCACCAAATCCAGGTGACCGGACTGCTCGCCCGCGGCCACGGTGGCGCGGTAGATCTCGGGGAACACCTTGGGGAAGTCCGCCAGTCCCACGGCCAGCGTGTGGCCTTCCATGACCTTGGCGCGCACCCCGAGCAGGATGCTGCGCACCCGATCGCGCTCGGTCTGCTGCGAGACCGCCAGCAGCGCCTCTTCGAGCGGCAGCGCGGCGCGCACCAGGGTGGCCAGCTGGCGCGTCAGGAGCGAGAGATCGGCGGTGGAGACCCGGCGGAAGAATGAAAAGGATCCGGCGCTTCGCTGGGCGCGCGATTCCTGCGCGGCGACTTCGGTGACAGTGACCGGGAGGAGCGATTTCTCGCGCAGCAGGCTACGTACCTGCCGGGCGGTGTCGCCCTCCAGCACGCCCTTTTGCTCGCGGCCAGTGCCATCGAGCGCCGTATATGCGAAGGCACCCATGTGGAGCGGTGAGGGGAGCGGCCCTAGTCCTCGCGCGTCACGCGCAATACTTCCTCGATCGTGGACACGCCGTGCAGCACCTTGCCAAGGCCATCGTCACGGATCGAGGGAGTGCTCAGGCGTGCCCGGCGCTCGAGCTCCTGCTCGCTGGCGCCGTCATGGATCATGGTGCGCATCGCGTCGTCGACCACGATCAGCTCATAGATGCCGGTGCGGCCGCGATAGCCGGCATTGCCCAGCGGCCGATACAGGGTGGGCGAGGGCTGCTCGGGGGCGAGCCCCAGCAAGCGCCGCTCGTAGTCACCGGCCACGAAGGACTGGCGCGAATCGGTGTTGAGCACACGCACCAGGCGCTGCGCCACCACGCCGATCAGGCTCGAGGACAACAGGAACGGCTCGATCCCCATGTCGCGCAGGCGCGTCAGCGCGCCGGCGGCGGTGTTGGTGTGGAGCGTGGAGAGCACCAGGTGGCCGGTGAGCGAGGCCTGTACGGCGATCTGCGCGGTTTCCAGGTCGCGGATTTCACCGACCATCACCACGTCCGGGTCCTGGCGCAGGATCGCGCGCAGGCCGCGCGCAAAGGTCATCTCCACCTTGGTGTTGACCTGCGTCTGCCCGATGCCGTCGATGTAGTACTCGATCGGATCCTCGACCGTCATGATGTTGCGGGTGTTGTCGTTGAGCCGCTCGAGCGCTGCGTAGAGCGTCGTGGTCTTGCCTGAGCCCGTAGGTCCGGTGACCAGCAAGATCCCGTGCGGCTTGTGGATCAGCTCATCGATCTGAGTCTGCGTGGTCGCATCCATGCCGAGCGATCCAAGTTCCAAGCGCCCGGCCTGCTTGTCGAGCAAACGCAGCACCACGCGCTCGCCGTGACCGGAGGGGATGGTCGATACGCGCACGTCGACCGAACGCCCGGCCACCTTGAGGCTGATGCGCCCGTCCTGCGGCAGGCGCTTCTCGGCGATGTCGAGCCGCGACATGACCTTGATGCGGGAAACCACCATCGGCGCGACCGCGCGCTTGGACTGCAGCACCTCGCGCAACACTCCATCGACGCGGAAGCGCACCACCAGCCGGTTCTCGAACGGCTCGACGTGCACGTCGGAGGCATTCTCGCGCACGGCCTGCGTCAGCACCGCGTTGATCAGGCGGATGATCGGCGCATCGTCGTTGCTTTCCAGCAGGTCGGCCTGTTCGGGGAGATCCTGCACCAGGTGTGCCAGGTCGGTTCCGCCTTCCAGGCCCTCGACCGCCTGCATCGATTCGGTGCCGGCCTCGTAGGTCTTCTGCAGCAGCGCGTCGAACTCATCCGGCCCCACCGGCGTGTAACTCATCGGCACGCGCAACAGCCGGCGCACCTCGGCGAGCGCGGAGGGCACGGCCGGCGAGCGGTACAGGCATTCGGCTGAGCCGTCCGGGCGCGCCCGCACCAACAGGCCGTGGCGCCTGGCGAAGGCGAAGGGCACGCGCACTTCGGAGGCGGCAGGCGCCGCTGCCGCGGCCTCGTTCAAGGCCGGTTGCTCCCGGGGGTGGGGTTGGCTTTCGGCTCGGGCGCCGGCGGCGCTTGCAGGGTAGGCGCTGAGTTCGACGGAATGCTCTCCGAGGGGATCGAGCCGTCGGGTGAGGGAGCTGGCGCTGCGGGCGGCGTCGCCGGGTGAGCGGGCGGAGCGGTGCTGGTGCCCGGCTGTGTCGGCGCGCCGGATGCAGGCGTGGCATTGCGCGGCGGCTTCATCAGGTCGGGCTGATTGAGCGGTGGCATGGGGTCGAGCTTCTGAAACGGGGCGAGTGGGAACACCGCGCTATCGTGGCCGAGCTTGTGCTGCTGGTCGCGCAGGTATTCGTACTTGGCATCCGTCTCGATCGCCGCCTCGCGATCGTCATGCAGGATGTGCGGCTGCATGAACACCATCAGGTTGGTCTTGCCCTTGCTGGTGTCGCGGGCGCGGAACAGTTCGCCGATCAGCGGGATGCGGCTCAGCCACGGCACGCGCTGCTCGGTGTTCGTGGCCTTATCCTCGATCAGGCCGCCGATCACCAGCGTGCCGCCGTCGGGGATGAGCACGGTGGTCTTGACCGTGCGCTTGTTGGTGATCAGGTCCACCGCGCCCTGGGAGCTGGCGGCGATGCTGGAGACCTCGACCTCGACTTTGAGCACCACCGAGTCGCCCTCGTTGACCTGCGGGGTGACGCTCAGGATCGTGCCCACCTGCTCGCGCTGGATGGTCTGAAACGCGGTGGCCTGGCCGGTGTTCGAAGTGTACTGGCCGGTCAGGAACGGCACTTCCTGCGCCACCTCGATCTTGGATTCCTCGTTGTCGCGCATCGTGATCGTGGGCCGGGAGATGATGTTGCTGCGCGAGTCGCCCTGCAGCGCGCGGGCGATGGCCGCAAAGTTCACTCCGGTCTGCTCAAGGCGCCCGATCGCCACCGTGGTGCCGGTGATCGGCCCGTTGGCCGGGACTGTGCCCGTCTTGGCCGCGTTATACAGGTCGATGAGCGAGGCGCCGCCCACCGGCTCAATGAACCCGCCCACGGCCAGGCGGCTGTTGGTGCCGTCCACCACCCAGTTGATGCCAAGGTCCGCGGTGTTGTCCGCCGACACCTCGACGATGATCGCCTGCACCACGACCTGAGCGCGGCGGATGTCGAGCTTGTCGATCACGGCGTTGATCGCGCGCATGGTGCGCAGTGGCGCGGTGATGATCAGCGCGTTGGTGTCCTTGTCGGCCCAGATCTGTCCGGTGCCGCCGGCAAGCGAGACGGTCGTGGCCGTGGCCGCCGAGGTGGGGGCGTTCGCGTTCGTCCGCGTCATTGCGGTGTTGACTGGCCCGGGCGGCGCGGTGCTCGAGGAGGAGTTGCTGCTGGAAATCTGTTCCTTAAGCTTGGCGGCCAGGTCCTCGGCGCGCGCGTAGTTCAGGTAGCGCACCACGGTCTCTCCGCCCGTGTCGAGCGGCGTGTCGAGGTTGGCAATCAGCGCGCGGATCTTGAGGCGCATGGCCGGATCGCCGCTGATCAGGATGCTGTTGGAGCGATCGTCCGCCACCATGTGCAGGTTCGGCCCGCCCGCATCCCCACCCTGCGCGACCAAGGATGAGAGCACGCGCACCGTGTCGGCCGCGGTCGCGCTCTGCAGCGGGATCACGTCAATGTCGGTCCCACCGCTCTGATCGATCCGCGCCACTATGCGCATCATGCGGTTCACGTTCGAGGCCCGATCCGAGATGATCAGCATGTTGGCGCCGGTCACCGCCGCCAGCTGCGCGTTCTGCGGCATCAGCGGGCGCAACACCGGCACCAGCTGGGCGGCGCTCACGTTGCCGACCGCGATCACCTGGGTGACCACATCATCAGAACTGCCGCTGACGCTGCTGGGCAAATCGTTGCCGGGAATCGAGCGCAGGTTGGCATCGGGCAGCACCTTGATGATGTTGCCGGCCGGTACGGCGATGAAGCCGTGCACCTGCAGGACCGAGAGGAATCCCTGATAGAACTGCTCGGGCGTGAGCGCGGTGCTGGCCCCCGAGAGCCAGGTGACCTGGGCGCGCACCCGCGGATCAATGATGAAGTTCTTGCCGGTGGCCGCGCTGACCGCCTCGATCAGCTGCTGAATGTCGGCGTCCTTGAAGTTCGGGGTGATGCGCGCTCCCTTGGGCTGCTGGGCGCTGGCGCTCATCGCCAGCAGCAGCAGGGCGCTTAAGGCGCACACGGTGGCGGCACGGCGGACGGTTGCGGGCGAGGTGCTCTTTGGGTTCATTACGCTACTATTCCTCGCCGCTGTCGTTTTCCGACGGGTCTTCGACCGGCGGAGGTTCGTTCTCGTCAGGTTCGGCCACCGCGGGTGCGGCCATGTTCCCCCCGGGAAGCCCGATCTGGCCGGGCACCGGGCCACCGTTGATGGCCTCATGGCCGGCGAGTCCCGCGGCTGCCGCATTTTCGGCATCACTGACCACCGACTCGAGATTGAGAGACAGTTCCTGCGTCTGGCCGTTCCGTTGCACGGTCAGGTTGGCGCTGGCGAGCGAAGAGAGAGTCTGCAGGATTTCGTTGGCGCGGTTGACATCATCGAGAGGCGTGCCGTTGACCGCGGTAATTAGATCCCCAGGCCGCAAGCCTAAGTGCGTGAAGGCGCCGACGCTGGTGCGACCGCCCGGGTAAATGCGATAGCCCGTGAGCTTGGTGCCCACGAACACCGGCTGGGCCCGCACCAGTCCGCTCAAGATCGCGCCGTTCTGCTGGGCGAGGGTCGCCAGGCGCTGGCCGGGCGTCGGGGCGCTGGTGGGGGTAAAGGTGCCGGCCAGCGGCGCCTTGCGCGGCAACAGGAGTGATTCGATCACGCCGCTCCGATCGAGCAGCACCCGATCGGAGTACACCGCATACAGGCTTACCCCGCCCGGGACTGCACTGCCCACGGTGTAGAGCTTCGCAGTGCCCGCGCTGGGCCCAATGATTGCGAGGCCGCGTTTCGGGTCAGGCACCGCCAATACTCCCGCAAGTACCAATTGGACGCTAGTTTGCGGCGCGTTGGCGTCATCAACTGTGCTGTGCGTCTCGCCAAACAGGTGTGCCGCAGTGATTTCCGACACGTGCAGGCTGCTCTGGGGGTGGACGGCGCCCTGTGGGGGGCCCACCGGGCCCACGATCGGGCCATGGGAGGGGGTCGGGGAGGTCAGTCCGCTGTTCGCGCTGGTGACCAGGAACCCGGCCTGCAGCGCGATCAGGGCGGCCATCAGGCCCGCGGCCAGCCGCGGGCCGTGCTGGACCAATGCGGCCTGTCGCCCGGCGGCCGTCTTGAGTTCGTCCATCCAGCCCATATCTAGACATGATACGGCGCGGTGCTTGTTGCGCTCAACTGTCTGTTTTGTCGGACTTCTTGAGAGCACGGTCGGCGTGACCTGACCCACGCTTCGCCGCCACCAACTGGCTTTATAATGTTGATGAGATGAGTAAGCGCAGCGAACGTTCCGATCACGGCATCGCCGTGGCCGAGGCGGTGCCGAAAACCAAGGTGCCGCCGCTGTTTCGCGTGGTGCTGCTCAATGACGATTACACGCCGATGGAGTTCGTAGTCGACGTGCTCGAGCGCTTCTTCGGCATGGCGCGCCACGTGGCCACGCGCATCATGCTCGAGGTGCACACGAAGGGTAAGGGTGAATGCGGCCTGTTCACCCACGAGATTGCCGAGACCAAGGTGGCCCAGGTGACACAGTACTCGCGCGAGCACCAGCACCCGCTGCTGTGCACGCTCGAGCAGGCTTAAATTGACGATCAGCGGAGCAAACAACGCACGTGCTATCCAGCGAACTTGAATTCTGCCTCAACCAGGCGTTCCGCGAGGCGCGCACGCGCCACCATGAATTCCTGACGGTCGAGCAGCTGCTGCTCGCGCTCCTCGATGCCCCGAAGGTGCGCGAGGTGCTCTCCGGCTGCGGCGGCGCGCCCGATGAGCTCGCCGCCGAGCTGCGCGCGCACATCGAGGCTAACACGCCGACGCTGCGCGAGGGCGAGGAGCGCGAGGTGCAGCCGACCTTAGGCTTCCAGCGCGTGCTGCAGCGGGCGGTATTTCACGTGCAGTCGAGCGGTCGCAAGGAAGTGGGCGTGCTCAATGTGCTGGTGGCGATCTTCAGCGAGAAACAGAGCCATGCGGTGTTTCTGCTCGGTAAGCAGAACATCACGCGGCTGGATGTGGTGCACTTCATTTCCCACGGGCTGGCGCGCGGGAGCGATGCCAAGGGCGATGCCGAGGAGGCCGCCAGCGGCGAGGGCGAACGCGAGGGCGAGCCGGGCCGGGCGCTCGACAAGTACGCCACCAATCTCAACGCCCAGGCGCAGGCCGGGCGCATCGATCCTTTGATCGGACGCACGACCGAGATCGAGCGCACCATCGAGATCCTGTGCCGGCGACGCAAGAACAACCCGCTGTACGTGGGTGAGGCCGGCGTGGGCAAGACTGCGATCGCCGAGGGCTTGGCGCGCCTGATCGTCGAAGGGAAGGTGCCCGATGTGCTCAGCGACTGCACCCTGTACGCGCTTGATTTGGGCGCACTGATCGCCGGCACCAAGTACCGCGGTGATTTCGAGAAGCGCCTCAAGGCGGTGATCAGCGAGCTCAAGAAGCAGCCGGGTGCGATCCTGTTTATCGACGAGATCCACACCGTGATCGGCGCCGGGGCAGCCTCGGGCGGAGTCATGGACGCCTCCAACCTGATCAAGCCCGCGCTCACCAGCGGCGAACTGCGCTGCATCGGCTCGACCACCTACCAGGAGTACCGCGGCATCTTCGAGAAGGACCATGCGCTGGCGCGGCGCTTCCAGAAGATCGACGTGACCGAGCCCACGGTGGCCGAGACCATCGAGATCCTCAAGGGCCTGCAATCGAAGTTCGAAGAGCACCACAGCGTGCGCTACGCGCCCGAGGCGCTGCGCGCCGCGGCGGAACTGGCCGACCGGCACATCAATGACCGGCGCTTGCCGGACAAGGCAATCGATGTGGTCGACGAGGCGGGCGCGCGGCTGCGACTGAAGCCGACATCCGATCCCGTGCAACTCATCCAGGTGCACCACATCGAGGAAGTGGTCGCGCGCATCGCGCGCATTCCACCCAAGACCGTGTCCTCCTCCGACCGCGACGTGCTGCGCAATCTCGAGCGCAACCTCAAGCTGGTGATCTTCGGGCAGGACGCGGCGATCGGCACGCTCGCTTCCGCCATCAAGATGGCGCGCTCGGGCCTGGGCGATCAGCGCCGCCCGGTCGGCAGTTTCCTGTTCGCAGGTCCGACCGGTGTGGGCAAGACCGAAGTGACGCGGCAGCTCGCGCTCACCATGGGCGTGGAGTTCGTGCGCTTCGACATGTCCGAATACATGGAACGACACACGGTCTCGCGGCTGATCGGCGCACCGCCAGGCTACGTGGGTTTCGATCAGGGCGGGTTGATGACCGAGGCGATCGCCAAGCACCCGCACTGCGTCCTGCTGCTCGATGAAGTCGAGAAGGCGCACCCCGACGTGTTCAACCTGCTGCTGCAGGTCATGGACCACGGCACGCTGACCGACAACAACGGCCGCAAGAGCGATTTTCGCCACGTGATCATCGTCATGACCACCAATGCCGGCGCGATGGAGATGAATCGCCCGTCGATCGGCTTCGTGGCCTCGGACAACTCGAGCGATGGCATGGAGGCCGTGCGCCGCCTGTTCTCCCCGGAGTTCCGCAACCGGCTTGATGCCATCATCCAGTTTGCACCGCTCGATGCCCGCACCATCGAGCGCGTGGTCAACAAGCTCCTGGTCGAGGCGGAGATGCAGCTCGAGCAGAAGGGCGTCTCGCTTATCGTCAATGAGGCGGCGCGCAACTGGATCGCGGCCAAGGGCTACGATCCGAAGATGGGCGCGCGGCCGATGGCGCGCGTGATCCAGGAGCACGTCAAGCGTCCGCTCGCCGAAGAGCTGCTGTTCGGCAAGCTGTCCAATGGCGGCCAGGCGCTGGTGACGCTGGCGGCCGACGGCAGCGGGCTTGCCATTGAATACGTGCCGGCGCCCGAGCCGGAAGTGCACGCCTGAAGGCTTATACCGCGGGTCCCCGCGGGGAAGTGAGCGCCGCCTAGCGGCCGCGGTAGACGATCCGGCCCTTGGTCAGATCGTAGGGGGTCATCTCCACCGTCACGGCATCGCCGGTGAGTATCCGGATGTAGTTCTTGCGCATCTTGCCGGAGATGTGGGCCGTGACCATGTGCCCGTTCTTGAGCTGCACGCGAAAGGTGGTATTGGGCAGGGTCTCGGCGACCTCGCCTTCCATCTGTATCGCGTCTTCCTTTGCCATGCGGAGCTTTGTCAACCCAAGGGGCGCGAATTCTGCATAAAGCAGGCGCGCATTGCAATTAACTCTGATCCAGCTGCAGTGCCGCTGTCAGACGGGCCACAAACTCCGAGCGCGGGATTGCCCGGCTGCCGAGCGAGCGCAGGTGAGGCGAGGGCATCTGGCAGTCGATTAGGGAAAGTGGCCCGCCTAAGCCCCCTCGCACCAGCCCCTCGAGGGCAGCCTTAGAGGCATCCGCCTCCAGGCTGAACATGGACTCGCCAAAGTACACGCGGCCCAACTGCACGCCGTAGACCCCGCCCAGGAGCTCACCGTCCCGCCAGATCTCGGCGCTGTGCGCGAAGCCGCGCCGGTGGAGCTCCAGGTAAGCCGCGTGCATTTCCGGCGTGATCCAGGTGCCCGGGCTGTGCGAGCGGGGCGCCGCGCAGGCGCGGAGCACGGCCTCGAAGTTTCGGTCCAGGTGGTACTCAAAGCCGCGCGTGCGCAAGGAACGCACCAGGCTCCGCGAGCGATGGAATTCTTCCGGAAACAGCACCTCCCTGGGGTCGGGCGACCACCACAGCACGGGCTGTCCCGGGGAGTACCAGGGAAAGATGCCGCGCCGGTAGGCGGCGATGAGCCTGGCGCTGGACAGATCGCCCCCCGCGGCCAAAAGGCCCGGGGGCTCGCGCAAGGCGCGCTCCACAGGCGGAAAATTATCGGGCGGATCGCCGGGCGCCAACCAGGCGATCATGCGTCAGGCGCGAAAGGGCGCGTGCCGGGCGGTGGCATCCGCGTAGGCGGCGACCGCCGCGGTCTCGCGACCCAGATAGCGGGCCACGGCGGCCTTGAGTTCACGGTCCGCCAGCCAGTGCGCCGACCAGGTGAAGGTGGGCTCGAAGCCGCGCGAGATCTTGTGCTCGCCGTGGGTACCGGATTCGAAACGCTTCAGTCCGTTGCGTATGCAAAACTCGATGCCCTGGTGATAGCAGGTCTCGAAGTGCAAGCTGTGGAAGTCGGCGGCGGCCCCCCAATAGCGCCCGTAGAGCGTGTCGCTGGAACGAAAGTACACCGCGGTGGCGACCAGCTCTCCGCCCAGGCGCGCGAGCACCACCACGAAGTTCTCGCCGAGCGCGGCGGCGACGCGCCGGAAGAACTTGAAGTTCACGTACGGCAGGTGCCCGTGGCGCATGAACGTGGAGGCGTGCAGCGCATCGACGCGTCGGAGCGTCGCTTCATCAAGGCTCGTGCCGGTACGCGTTTCGAATTCGATGCCGGCCTCGGCGATGCGGCGGCGCTCGCGCCGCGCCTTCTTGCGCTTGTCGGCGGAGAAGCTGGCCAGAAAATCATCGAAGTCTCCGTATCCGCGGTTGTGCCACTGGAAGTGGCAGTCGCGCCGCAGCAGCCAGCCGAGTTCGGAAGCCGCCGCGCGCAGCGGCTCGTCGATGAACAGTGCATGCGCCGAAGAGCGCCGGTGCGAGCGCGCGTAGGACTCGATGGCCGAAAGGCCGGCGAGTCGCTGAGCTTCACCGGCCGCACCAGTGCCTTGCGCGCACATGAGCCGGGGACCTGTTGCGGGCGTGAATGGAATTGCCAGCACCATTTTGGGGTAATAGGCGAGGCCACGGCTCTCCCAGGCGCGCGCCCAGGCAAAATCGAAGACGAACTCGCCCCAGGAGTGGCTCTTCTCGTAGAGCGGGGCCAGCACCTCAGGATTGGAGGATGAGCCGATCGCAAGATGCCGCGGCGTCCAGCCGGTGGCCGGACTTACGCAACCGGTCTCTTCGAGCGCTGCGAGAAATTCATGGCGCAGGAACGGATAATCGCCGGCGAGTCGGTTCCAGGCCGTGGCGTCCAGTTCCGCCATGCTGCCGTGAAAACTCGCCGCTGCGCCCGATCTCATGCCGCTCCGTCAGACTGCTCCAGGTAGCGGTCGGCATCGAGCGCCGCCATGCAGCCCGAACCGGCCGAGGTAACGGCCTGCCGGTACACGTGGTCGGCCACATCGCCGGCCGCGAACACCCCGGGAATGCTGGTCGCCGTGGCATCGCCCGCGGTGCCGCTACGCACCTGCAGGTAGCCCCCGTGCATGTCGAGCTGGCCCTCGAAAATGGCGGTGTTGGGCTTGTGGCCGATGGCGATAAACACGCCGGTCACATCCAGATCGCGCATAG
>Ga0157379_10000184_pt1 | contig 47668 bp, 39 predicted proteins | sample S25metaG_FD_121802 | JGI IMG/M metagenome (GOLD analysis project Ga0157379, IMG submission 121802) | Switchgrass rhizosphere microbial communities from Kellogg Biological Station, Michigan, USA - S2-5 metaG | ecosystem: Host-associated > Plants > Roots > Rhizosphere > Soil | place: USA... | reverse complement strand
GTTTCCTTCAGCATCACCTTCTTGATCACGTCGTCCTCGCTGATCCCGAGCGCCTTCGCCTGTTCGGGGATCTGCTTGTCGACCAGCGGCGTGCGCACGAAGCCCGGGCAGATGACGTTGGCGCGCACGCCTTTGCGCCCGCCTTCCTTGGCGATCACCTTGGCCAGGCCGATCAGGCCGTGCTTGGCAGCGACGTAGGGCGACTTCAGCATCGACGCTTCCTTGGAATGCACCGAGCCCATGTAGATGACCGAGCCGCCGCCCTTGGCATACATGTGCGGCAGGCAGGCCTTGGTAGTGAGGAAGGCGCCGTCGAGGTGGATCGCGATCATCTTCTTCCACTCGGCGTAGCTGAACTCCTCGAGTGGATGGACGATCTGGATGCCGGCATTGCTGACGAGGATGTCGACGCCGCCCCAGGCCTTCGCGACCGCGTCGACGGCGGCGTTGACCTGGCCTTCGTCGGTCACGTCGACGGCGACCGCCATCGCGCTCGCGCCCCGGGCCTTCAGCTCGTCGGCGGCGGCCTGGGCGGCGGCCATGTTCATGTCGGCGATCGCCACCTTGGCGCCCTCGCGCGCGTAGATCTCGGCGATGGCCTTGCCGATGCCGCTGGCGGCGCCGGTGACGAATGCGATCTTGTCCTTCAACTTGCTGCTCATGGCTGGGGAATCCTCGGTGGAGTGCTGGGGGTGATGGTCTTGGTGGCGCCCTTGGACGGCGACGTCATGTCGAACACGTGCACGCCCTGGTCGTGGCGCTCGCGGGCGAGCCAGCGCGGATCCTCGAGCGTGGTCTGGGTGTCGGTCATGCCGGCGGCCCAATGCTCGAGCATCGAGGCACGCGAGAACTCGTAGTCCTTGGACTGGCTCTCGTAGTGCTTGCTGCGGTAGATGAGATGGGCGACGGCGACGGCGGCCTCGAGCGGCAGGGCGGCGAGGGCCTGGGCATCGGGGTCGTCGCGCAGCGACGGCGGCAGCTTGGCGACCAGGCGGCGCGCCGCCTGCAGCGTCGCCTGGCGACGCAGCTCGTAGGTCGTGGTCAGGCGGGTCCGGCTCGAGTAGCGGATGTCCTTCTCCCGTTCGCTCGCCTCGGCGAGGTTGGCCGGCATCTCGCCGCGGGCGGCGAACAGGTCGACCTGGAACACCAGCCGCGGCCGGCGGCTCGGCTGGTCGAGCACGTGCTGCAGCGGCGTGTTCGAGACCAGGCCGCCGTCCCAGAAGGACTCGCCGTCGATCTCGATCGGCGGAAAGCCCGGCGGCAGGGCACCGCTCGCCATGATGTGGCGCGCGTCGATCTGCCGGTGCCGGCTGTCGAAGTAGACGAAGTTGCCGCTCCTGACGTTGACCGCTCCGACCGAGAGGCGCACCGCGCCGGAGTTGAGAAGGTCGAAATCGACCAGCTCCTCCAGGCTGCGGCGCAGCGGCTCGGTGTCGTAGTAGCTGATCGCCGCCGGCGTGCCCGGCGGCTGGAACGGCGCCGCCGGCACGCGCGGCGCGAAGAAGCCGGAAACGCCGAACAGCATCGCGATCGTCGCGTTGGTCTCGTTGACGATGTCGCGCCCGCCGGACTCGTTGGTCGGCGCGCCGTAGACCGGGGCGGCGAAGGGGAACGAGGAGACCATCTCCCAGAACTGGCGCAGCCGCTTCACCCGGTTCTCGGGCCGGTTGCCGGCGATCAGGGCGGCGTTGATCGCGCCGATCGAGATGCCGGCGATCCACTCGGGCGTCTGCCCCATCGCCGCGAGGCACTCGTACACGCCGGCCTGGTAGGCGCCGAGGGCGCCGCCGCCCTGGAGGACGAGGATGCACTCCTCGCGCTCCGGCGACGCCGGCCGGTGGCGCGGGACCGTGGCGCTCGGCGCGGTCCGCTTCGGCGCGGTGCTTCGGCCGGCGCGCGCAGCCTTCTTCAATGGCGCCAACTGTCGTCGATGCGGTCGAGCCGGCGCAGCAGCCCCGGCCAGATCAGGGCCCCGGGTGTCGTGCCGAGCGTGGCCCGGCGTGCCTGCTCGGCGCCCAGGCGGACGATCGCGCCGGGGATCTCGATCAGGTCGCCGTCGCCGATCGTGCCGCCGGCCTGGGCGCGGAGCTGAACGGCGCAGCTCGTCTCCAGCGCATACATCGCCTGGAATGCCGCCGCCACCGTCGGCCCGACGGTGAGCAGGCCGTGGTTGCGCAGGATGAGGAAGGTGTTCGTGCCGAGGTCGGCGACCAGGCGCGGCTTCTCTTCGTCGTTCAGGGCCACGCCTTCGTAGTCGTGGTAGCCGAGGCTGGCCAGGACGAAGATCGAGAACTGCGAGATCGGCAGCAGGCCGCGCTTCTGCGCCGAGACCGCGACGCCGTTGAGCGTGTGGGTGTGCATCACGCACTGGATGTCGTGGCGCGCCGCATGCACCGCGCTGTGGATGACGAAGCCGGCCGGGTTGATCGGGAACGGCGTCTCCTGCAGCACCTTGCCCTGGATGTCGATCTTGACCAGGCTCGAGGCCGTGATCTCGTCGAACATCAGGCCGTAGGGATTGATCAGGTACTGCTCGGTGCCCGGGACCTTGGCCGTGATGTGGGTGAAGACCAGATCGTCCCAGCGGAACAGGGCGACCAGGCGGTAGGCGGCGGCGAGGTCGAGGCGGGCCTGCCACTCGGCGTCCGAGACCCGTCCTTCGAGGCTGGTGATCATGCTGGAGAGTTCGGCGGGGGCGTTCATCGCGGGCTCCTGCGGCGGCGGGATGGAAAGTATGGACCAGCCGAGGCGGGGCTGCGCGGCATCGCTCGGCCGCGGCGGCGGGCCTAGACTGGACGGATGACCGAAGCGCAAGACCTGCCCCTCGCCGGCATCCGGGTGGTCGAGTTCACCCACATGGTGATGGGGCCGACCTGCGGCATCATCCTCGGCGACCTCGGCGCCGAGGTGATCAAGGTCGAGCCGCTCGGCGGCGACAACACCCGCAAGCTGGTCGGCGCCGGCGCCGGCTTCTTCGCCCTGTTCAACCGCAACAAGAAGAGCATCGCGGTCGACACCCGGGAGCCGCGCGGCCGGGAGATCGTGCTCAAGCTGGTCGCGGGCGCCGACGTCTTCAGCGAGAACTTCAAGGCCGGGGCGATGGAGCGGCTCGGCTTCGGCTACGGCGCGCTCTCGCAGCTCAATCCGCGCCTGGTCTACGTCTCGCACAAGGGCTTCCTGCCCGGCCCCTACGACCACCGAACTGCCCTCGACGAGGTGGTGCAGATGATGGGCGGCCTGGCGTACATGACCGGGCCGATCGGCCGGCCGCTGCGGGCCGGCAGCAGCGTCAACGACATCATGGGCGGGATGTTCGGCGCGATCGGCGTGCTCGCCGCCCTCGCTGCCCGGGAGAAGACGGGCAGGGGGCAGCAGGTGCAGAGCGCCCTGTTCGAGAACAACGTGTTCCTCGTCGCCCAGCACATGATGCAGGCGGCGGTGATGGGCGTGCCGCCGGCGCCGATGCCGAGCCGGATCTCGCCGTGGGCGGTGTACGACGTCTTCACCGTCGCCGACGACGAGCAGATCTTCCTCGCGGTGGTGAGCGACACGCAGTGGGCGGTGTTTTGCGAGGCCTTCGCCTTTGCCGACCTCAAGGCCGATCCGCGCCTGGCGAACAACAGCCTGCGGGTCGCCAACCGCGACACCATGATCCCGATGCTGCGCGAGCGCCTCGCGGGGCGCAGCGCCGCCGAGCTGGCGGCGGTGTTCGAGAAGGAGGGCCTGCCTTATGCGCCGATCGTCCGGCCCGAGGACCTGTTCGACGATCCGCACCTGCTCGCGACGGGCGGGTTGGCGCCGGTGACGGTGCCGGCCGACGGCAGCCTCGCAGGGCGGCCGATCGAGACCCGCACCGCCTTGCTGCCGCTGACCCTCGGCGGCGAGCGCCTCGGCCTGCGCCTGCCGCCGCCGGCGCTCGGGCGGCATACGCGCGAGCTGCTGGTCGAGCTCGGCTACAGCGCCGCCGAGATCGCCGCGCTGCACGCCGACGGCGTGGTCGGCGCCCATCCGGAACAGGCGCCGCCGGCGTCCGAGCCGGCCGACGCCTGAGCCGCCGACCGCTCAGGGACTGCAGCGCCCCCGCCAGGTCGCTTCGAAGCGCTCGAAGTCGCTGCGCTCGCCGACTGTCATGGTCTCGAGGCGCTGCCGCTTCGACTGGAGAATGCGCTTCATCTCGGCGCACTGGTCGCGGTTCAGCTTGTCCCGGTCGAGCTCCAGCCGGGCGGCCCGCTCCTCGCGCTCGCGGGTCTCGCGCTGCCGGTTCCGTTCATCCTGCAGGAGCGCGCGGGCCCGAGCCTCCTCGTCGGCGCACAGCTGCCGGTAGCTTTCCAGGAGCTCGCGCTGCGTCGCCCGGCTGAGCCCGCGCGCCGCGCCGGTGCGAACGCCCTCGCTCAGCTCGGCGCAGCGCGGGCTCTGGAACTGCAGGTAATCCGGGGCCCTCTCGGCGGACCGGACTTCGCCCGGCAGTGGCGGCAGACGCGGTTCGGCGCGCGGCACGATGACCGGGCGCGGCGGCGCCGCCGTCCCGTCGATGCAAGGCTGCACGGACTGCCAGGTGCGCCCGTTCGCCGTGCAGAGGTAGGTGGTCTGTGCCGAAGCGGCCGGGCCCGCGCCGGCCAGGACGGCGGCGGCTGCGAGGTGAAGTGCGGTCCCGCAGGCGCGCATCCGCGACGTCTCAGGCGGTGAGCATCGCCCGTTGGAAGTCGACCACCAGGCCTTCGGAGACGTCGTCGCGCACGCCTTTCCAGGCGGTCGGCTGGGTCTCGATCTCGGCGATCAGCGAGCGCGGCACGCGCATCGCGTCGCCGACCGTGCGGTCGAGGGCGTGCACCCAGGCGAAGACGAGATCGCCGTCCTCGTCGCCGACCAGGCGCAACTCCATCTGCCCGGGCACCGGCGACTCGTCGCTGTTCTGCATCACCAGGATCTTCGCGACCTCGAGGGTGCGGTCGTCGATGCCGGCCTGCCTGGCGAGGATCTTCTCGATCAGCGCCGGCCAGCCGAAGACGACCCGCGGGTCGACCTTCTTGCCGAGCGCCACGGCCTCCTTGGTGGCGTTCTTGCCGAGCGTCGAGTCGAAGATCGCGGCGGCCTTGGCCTCCCACTCTTGCCACGCGGGGCGCTTGTCGACGGGGTAGACGAAGATGTACTGGCCGCGGGCGAAATCGATGTAGGTGAACTCGGGCTCGGGGCGGAACGCCGTGGCGCAGGCCGGGCAGACCTTGCGCTGGAAGCTGCCGTCGAGGATCGCCTCGCGCAGGTCGGGTCGGCGGTCGGCGCTGACGCTCATCACCAGGTCGAAGCGGACCGGCGTGTTGCACGCCGGGCAGTTGAGCTCGTAGGTCCTGAAGATCGACATGGTGGCGCCTCCCGCGTCAGAGCTTGGTCAGCCATTCGAGGGCGGGATGCTTCTTGCCGAGCTTGCCGCTGCGGTAGCCGGCATAGAGCTCGGCGAACCATTCGCCCGGCGCGCGGAACTGGTAGCCGGTGAGGCCCTTGCTCCGCGCCGCGGCATCGTAGCTGACCCAGTTGCGGGTGTAGGCCTGCTGGTAGATGCGGGTGCCGATGGTGATCGCGTCCGACTTCGACTGGCTCCACCATGGATCGCCCTCGCTCGCGATCTCGAACCAGTCGTCGAAGTCCTGCTTCGCCTTGGCCCAGTCGCCGGGCGCCGTCGGCACCGGCGGCGTCGTGGTCGGCTTGCTGAGCAGCGTCGAGAGCACGTAGTCCTTCTGTTCGGGCGTCGTGTAGAACTTGAAGTGCGGGCCGACGATGTCGGCCACCGCCTGCATGTCGGCGCCGTGCTCGGTCCAGCCGCCGAACGCCGCCTTGTTGCCGTTCTTGGCCATGAAGCTCTGCGAATCGTCGACGCCGTGGCCGACCTCGTGCGCTGCCGCGAAGGCGAGGAAGTCGACCTTCTTCTCGTTGGCCGGCTGGCAATCGGGATCGATCTTGCCCGGCAGCTCGCTGACCGGCTTGCCGTTCTTGGTCTTCGAGAGGGCGGAGCCGAACTCCTGCTCGGCCTTCTCCGGCCGGCCGGTCATGCCGATCGCGCCGGAGGCGGGCGTGTAGCCGCCGCCGACGCTCTTGTTGGTCTTGTCCTTGTGCGAGACCCGGGTGATGCTGGTGTTGCCGACGATGTCCTGCGGGATCTTCGCGAACATCGCGCACACGACCTTCATCGACTTCATCTCGTTCTTCGGATCGGCGCTCGGGTCGACCGCGAACGCCATGCCGTAGCGGCCTTCGGCGAGGGCGGTGAGGATGCGCGGGTCGGCGCTGTCGGGCTGGCCCTTGATCAGCGCGTCGAGCGTCTTGCCGCCGCCGTTGGCCGCCATCTTCTTGGCGATCGCCAGGATCTGCGGGTTGCCCGGGTTGGCCGCGGCGGCGCTCTTCAGCTTGCCTTCGTCGATCTTCACCTCGATCGCTTGCAGCGCCGCCTTGGCGTCGCCGAAGCGCAGCTTGTCGGCGATCTGCTTCGCGTCGTCGAGCGCCTTGGCGTGCTCCTTCTTCGCCTTGGCGTCGGTCAGGGCGTTGATCGTCGCCAGCGAGGTCGTCGCCAGGCTGTCGAACTCGGAGCGCTCGCGATGCGCCTGCTCGGCGGCGGCGACCGCGTCGTTGCCCCGCCGCAGCGCGGCGAGCGCCTCGACCTCGGCCTTCGCCTTGTCCTTGGCCTTCGCGTCGGCGATCGCCTTGACGACCGGCTCGAAGCTCGTCTTGATCGAGGCCGCAGTGGGAAGCGCCTGCAACGCCTTCAGCTTCGCCTCGACCGTCGCCAGCATCATCGCGTACTGGCCGTGGCCGGACTGCACCGCCTTGGCTGCGGCGAGCGCCTGCGCCGCCTCGGCGAGCGCCTTGGCGCCGGCCTTGCCGTCGCTCTTGCCCAGTGCCTTGTCGGCCCCGTCGGCGGCGGCGGTGAAGCTCTTGAACTGCGCCGCTGCCTCGGCGGCGAACGGCAGCTTCGCCGCGGCGGCGGCGTCGGCGCGGAGCGTGGCAAGCGCCGTCTTCATTCCGCCGACGTCGTTCGGCTTGGCGGCCGCGGCCTGCGCCGCCACCGTCGGCCCGAGGGCATCGGCGACCTTCTTCGCCTCGGCCAGATCGGCGCGCGCCCGCTGCGTGGCGGTGAGCGCCGTGGTCCACGCCTGAGGATTGCCGGCGGCGAGGCCGACCGCGGCGGTCGCGTCCTGCAGCAGCTTCCGGATCGCCTCGAGCTGCGCCGCGACCTGGGCGGCGGCGGCATGGGCAGCCAGCGCGGCGAGCTCCTTGTCGGCGGCGGCGCGCTCGGTCGTGTACGAGGCCACCGTCGGCGCGGCGGCGAGGATCGCCTTGGCGCGCGCCTCGGCGTCGACCAGGACCTTGTTGCCGCGGGTGAAATTCATCGTGTCGTGGCTGGCGAGCCCGTCGGCCTGGGCCAGCAGCGCGGCCAGCGCCGGCGCTTGGCCCTTGACCGTGGCGTCGGCCTTGACCGCATCGATCGCCGCGACCGTCGCGGTGCGCTGCGTCTCGTAGGCCTGGCGCCGCGGCGCCATCCGCTGCGTCGGGCCCAGGAGGTCGGAGGCGGCGGCGCGAGCGCTGAGCAGGATGCTCCAGTCGCCGCTGGCGAACGACGACTCGAGCGTCGCCACCAGCGAGCGCCCCTTGGTGAGCTCGGCCGCGAGAAAGGTCTTGACCTTGGGATCGAGCGCCTCCAGGGCGACGAGCCTGCCCTTGCTGTCGTCGACCCGGGCCCGCAGCTTCGGCCGGATGACATCGTCGATGCCCTGCAGTTTGGTGGTGGCGTCGCCGAACTTCGGCGGCGCGAGCGCGACCAGCGCGTCGGCCTGGGCGATCGTGGTGTTGAGCGTCGCCGTGACGTCGGCGGTGTCGAAGCCCTTGAAGGCCGAGACCATCGCCGCGCACGAGGCGCGCAGCTTGGCGTAGGCGCCCCAGTCGTCGGCAAGCTGGCGCGCGGCGGCGCAGATCACGCCGGTGGCCGTGAGGGCGGCATTGGCCTGCGGAAACTCGAGCTTGGCCGCGTGCGCGTCGGCCTCGGCCAGCTTGGCGGTCGCCAGGTTGATCTGCGCCATGATCGTGCCGCGCTGGGCATTGGCGTTCAGGTCGTCGATCAGCTTCTTGGTCGCGCCGCGCGCCTTCTCGTAGTCGCTCTTCGCCTTGGCCTGGGTCGGCGAGAGCTTCGCCTTCTCTCCCTCGGAATCGCCGTCCTTGCCGCCGGTCTTCTCGGGGGCGGTGTCGCTGACCGGGCTGTCGTCGTCGCCCTTGCCGGTGGTCTTCTCGATCTCCGGCTCGACCGCGACCTGCGCCACCTTGGGGGCGGGGCTCTTGTCCTTGTCGCCCTTGCCGCCGCCGGCGCGTTCGACTTCCGACACCAGCGCGGGGACCTCGACCGGCTTGAGTTTCAGTATTTCCAGAAGTCCCATCGCAGCCGCCTCCTTGAGCCTGGCCGGGCAAGTCTATGCCGCACCCAGTCGCCGGGGAAGCACGCTCGAAGTGACGAAGGCAGGCATGCCGACCAGCGGTTGGCAGCGGCTACCATGGCCGCTTTCGTCACTGCGTCCGGCGCCCGTTGCCGACGCCGCACTCGCCAGGGAGGTGCCATGCAAGACACGCCGAGACGCCCCCTCCTGGCCGCCGCCCTGCTGGCGCTTTGCAGCTGCGTCCTGGGGCAGCCGAAGCCCGCAACCGAGAGCACGAGGAAGCCCATGACCACGACCCAGCCCAACGCGCCGGCCGCCGGCGGCCTGTTCACCCTCGGCGACCTCAAGCCGCTCCTGCCGAGCAAGGCCGGCATCTGGCGGCAGCAGGCCTTCGGCGTGAAGAACACCGAAGACGACGGTGTCGCTGGCACCTGGGTCTCGGGCGACTACAGCGCCGGGCCGAAGAAGGCGAAGCTGACCATCACCGACCTCGGCGACGTCGCCAAGACGGCGACGCCCTGGACCGGCCCGCCGGTGGAAAGCAACGAGTCCAAGACCTATGGCGAAGGCGGCCGAACGGTGCGCGAGGAAACGAAGCGCAGCGGCAAGCGCGAGTTGACGATCGTGCTCGGCAACGGCCTGACGATCGGCGCCTCCGGCACCAACGTCGACATGGCCGAGCTGAAGCAGTTGGCGACGGGTGTCGAGCTGGCGAAGGCAGAGGCGCTGGTTCGGCCGGCGAAGAAGTAGCTCGCGCGGACAGCGGCTCGACCCGGGTCGTCGGCGCTTCGTTCGTTCGTTCGTTGCCCGAGTCTTCACCAGGAATCCGCATGGCAACGAGCGCTCCCTATTCCCCGGAGCTCCTCGCCGGACGGACCGCCTTGGTCACCGGTGCGTTCGGCGGCCTGGGCCTGCATTTCGCGCGCGTGCTGGCGGCGCACGGCGCGAGGCTCGCCCTGGCCGGACGGCGGATCGATCTCGGGCGAACGGTGGCGGCCGAGCTCGGTGCCGCCGTCGGCCGACCGAACGACGTGCGCGCCTTCGCTCTCGACGTCACCGACCCGGCGAGCGTGGCCGACGCCATCGCCCGGATCGGCGTGGAGCTCGGCGTGCCGGCGATCGTCGTCAACAACGCCGGCACGGTCGCCCGTGCGCCCAGCCTCGAGCTCGGCGAGGGCGACTGGCGCGGCGTGATCGACGTCAACCTCTCGGGCGTGTTCCGCGTCGCCCAGGCGAGCGCCCGGGAGATGGTGCGCAGCGGCACGCGCGGCACCATCATCAACATCGCCTCGATCCTGGGCCTGCGCGTGCGTGCCCAGGTCGCGGCCTACGCGGCGAGCAAGGCCGCCGTGGTGCAGCTCACGCAGGCGCTGGCGCTCGAGTGGGCCGAGCACGGCATCCGCGTCAATGCCATCGCCCCCGGCTACTTCGAGACCGACATCAATCGTGAGCTGCTGCGCTCGGCCGCGGGCCAGGCGATCGTCGCCCGCATCCCGCAGCAGCGCGTCGGCCAGCCCGCCGAGCTCGACGGGCCGCTGCTGCTGCTCGCTTCCGATGCCTCGTCGTACATGACGGGTGCGGTGATCCCGGTCGATGGCGGGCACCTGGTGAGCACGCTGTGAAAACGCTTTCGATGGCGACGGCCGAGCGATGAGCCTGCAGTCCGTTCGTGCATTCCTCGCCGAACACGCGCCCGACATCGAGATCCTCGAGGCGACGACCAGCACCGCCACGGTCGCGCTCGCCGCCGCGGCGCACGGCGTCACCGGGGCGGAGATCGCCAAGACGCTGTCGCTGCGCCTGCACGGCGAGCCGATCCTCCTGGTGATGAGCGGCGAGTCGCGGCTCGACAACCGCAAGTACAAGGACCGGTTCGGCGCCAAGGCCAAGATGCTCGACGCCGAGGAGGTGCTGGCGGCGACCAGCCACCCCGTGGGCGGCGTCTGCCCGATCGGCCTGCCGCGGCCGCTGCGGGTCTATGCGGACGTGTCGCTGCGCCGCTTCCAGGTGGTCGTGCCGGCGGGAGGCGATACGCACCACGCCATGCGGATCGCGCCGGAGCGGCTGGCGCAGCTCGCGAATGCGGAGTGGATCGACGTGGCTCAGGCGCAGGCCGCCGAGCCTCCGTCGGCCGATCATCGGCTCCCGTAGGGCCGTGGGCAGGACGTCTCCATCGGACAAGAAGCCGGCGGACGGTCGAGCGGCGCTGCCGCGATCGGCCGACGCCGCGTCCGGCTGGAGGCGATGGCTGCCGGGCCTTTGCACGCTCCTGGAGTACGAGCGTGGCTGGCTGCGTCACGACCTCGTGGCCGGCATGGTCCTGACGGCCGTCCTCGTGCCCGTCGGCATCGCCTACGCGGTCGCGGCCGGCGTGCCGCCGATCGCCGGGCTTTACGCGACCATCTTCGGGCTCCTGGCGTACGCGCTGTTCGGGCCGAGCAAGGTGCTCGTTCTCGGACCGGACTCGGCCCTGGTGGCCCTGATCCTGGGCTTGGTGCTGCCGCTCTCGGGCGGCGATCCGCAACGCGCGGTCGCGCTGGCCGCCTTGATGGCACTCGTCTCCGGCACGGTTTGCGTGCTCGCCGGCATCGCCCGCCTCGGCTTCGTCACCGAGCTGCTGTCCAAGCCGATCCGCTACGGCTACATGAACGGCATCGCCCTCACGATCCTGGTCAGCCAGCTGCCGGCGCTGTTCGGGTTTTCGGGCGGCGGCGACTCCCTGCTCGACGAGAGCCGCAGCTTCGTCGAGGGCTTGATGAACGGCAAGGTGAACTCGGCCGCGTTGTCGCTCGGCGCCGGCACGCTCGTGGCGATCCTCCTGCTCAAGCGAATTCGCCATGTGCCCGCGGTCTTGCTGGCCGTCGTCGGCGCGACCCTGACCGTGGCGACGCTGGATCTTTCCACGCGCGCCGGCGTTCCGGTGCTCGGCTCGCTGCCGCAGGGCCTGCCGGGCTTCTCGCTGCCGATGATCCGTTCGAGCGACATCGGGCCGGTGCTCGTGGCCGGCGTGGCCGCGGCGCTGATCTCGTTTGCCGACACCAGCGTGCTCTCGCGTGCCTATGCCGCGCAGGCGGGCAGACCGGCGGATCCGAATCAGGAAATGGTCGCGCTCGGCGCCGCCAACCTGGCGGCGGGGCTGTTCCAGGGAATCCCGATCAGCGCCAGCGCCTCGCGCACACCGGTAGCCGAGGCGGCGGGAGCGAAGACGCAGCTGGCCGCAGTGGTGGGCGCCCTCGCCGTGGCGTGCCTCCTGATGTGGGGTCCCGATCTCCTTGCCGCCCTGCCCAAGGCAGCACTGGCCGCGGTCGTGATCGCCTCGGCGCTCGCCCTGTTCGAGATCCGCGACCTGCGCCGCATCCATCGCATCCAGCGTTGGGAGTTCTGGCTGTCGATCGGCTGCCTCGCGGGCGTGGCGGCGCTCGGGCCGCTGACGGGCATCGGCCTGGCGATCGTCATCGCCGTGATCGAGTTTCTCTGGGACGGCTGGCGCCCGCATTCGGCGGTGCTCGGGCGGGTGGACGGCGTCAAGGGCTATCACGACATCGGCCGCTACCCGTCGGCGCGGGTCGTGCCGGGGCTGGTGCTCTTTCGCTGGGATGCGCCGCTGTTCTTCGCCAACGCCGAGTTCTTCCACGACCGCGTGCTCGACGCCGTGGCCGCGTCGCCGACGGCGGTTCGCTGGCTGGTGGTGGGCGCCGAGCCGGTGACCAGCGTCGACGTGACGGCTGCCGACGTCGTCGAGGAGCTGGAGAAGACCTTGCGCACCGCCGGCATCGACCTCTGCTTCGCCGAGATGAAGGACCCGGTCAAGGACAAGCTCAAGCGCTTCGGGCTCTTTCGCCGCCTCGGCAAGGAGCGCTTCTTCGCGACGATCGGCGAGGCGGTGAGCAGCTACGTCGAGGCGGAAGGGGTGAAGTGGGAGGATTGGGAGGACCGGAAGGATCGAAGATGATTCGTTCGGCGCGACCCGGGGCCATGGAAGGAACCGCAGCATGAAATTGCTTGTCGTCAACGCCCTCGCGATCGCCGCGACGCTCCTCGTAGCCGGCTGCGCGCAGACGCCGCCGCCGCCCTCGCCCGAAACGGTGGCGGCCCATGTCGCCGAGGCACGGCGGCTCGCCGGCAATGACCTCAAGCCGCTGCTCACGCTCTGCAATTCCGCGCCGGCGATCCGTCCGGACCAGGCGTCGATCGACAAGCTGCTGGCGGCCGTCATCGGCCAGCCCGCGCCGGACCCGGGGCGGGTCTTCGAGAACCTCTACTTCGTCGGCTCGTCGTGGGTGAGTGCCTGGGCGATCAAGACCTCGCAGGGCGTCATCCTGATCGATGCCCTGAACAATGCCGACGAGGCGCGACAGTTGATCGACGAGGGCATGCGCAAGGTCGGCCTCGATCCGGCCGACATCCGCTTCGTCATCGTCACCCACGCGCACGGCGACCACTACGGCGGCCTCGACTATCTGCTGCCGCGCTACAAGCCCGGCGTCGTCATGAGCGAGGCCGACTGGCGTCAGGCCGAAGGGCGGCTGGAGTTCGACTCTGCGCTCTGGGGCCGGCCGCCGCGGTTCGATGCGGCGCGCGATCGCCGGATGGGCGACGGCGGCAGGCTCGTGCTCGGCGACACGGCCGTGACCCTGTACCTGACGCCGGGCCACACCGAAGGAACGCTGACGCTGGTCTTCGAAGTGACGGTGGGCGGCAAGACGCACCATGCGCTGCTCTGGGGCGGTACCGCCTTCAACTTCGGCAAGGACCTGCCGCGGCTGGAGAGCTACATCAACGCCACCCGGCGGATGGCCGACGTCGCCAAGGAGCGCGGGATCGATGTGATGATCTCCAACCATCCGTCCTACGACGACTCGATCGCGAAGATGGAGGCGATGCGGCGCGGAGGCCTGCAGGCCCATCCGTTCGTGATCGGCAACGAGGCGGTGGTGCGAAGCCTTCAGGTCATGAGCACCTGCGCCCAGGCCCAGCGGGATCGGTTCTCGATGCGATGAGGCCAGCCGGTCACGCTCTTTTGGGCGGGTGATCGCTTCGGACGGCCGCCCTATATGCTCGCGGCCGGAAAGCGCAGGCAGGCAGCACCGCGGCGCTCGCATCGCGGCGATTCAACCCCGGGAATTCCTATGGGCACCATCACCGAAGCACAGCGCAAATGGCTCGAGGGCCTGGGCGTGAATACGGCGGTCGCTGCCGTCGCGACGGGGGCGCCGGCAGACGCTCTCGACGCGGCGCGCGGCAGCGAATACGACGACCCGAGCCCGGGCGGCACGGTGCCGCTGAAGCCGCGCTCGTTCAGCATGAACGATCCCGACACGCTGCGGATCATCCAGGACGGGCTTGCCGAGCAGGCGGTGAAGGACAAGAAGGAGGCCGAGCAGACACTGGTGCGGATGAACCAGGCGCTCGCCGACGTCAAGGCCTACGTCCTCGGGCTTCCGGGCGACGAGCTGGCGAAGGCGAGCTACGTCGAGATCATGACCGAGGTGCGCAAGCGTTTTCCCGAGGTCGCCGGGCTGTCGCAGTGGGTCAAGCAGACCTCGCTCAAGGTGCCCGACCTGAAAGGCAAGCTGCCCTCGGCGAAGTCGCTCATGGACGTGGTGCAGGCGACGGTGAAGTCGCGCGGCGGCGAGATCGGCTGGGCGCTCTCCACCGGGAAGAACCTGGGCACCGTGAATTCCGATCGCCTGCTCGCGGCCTACATGTCGGAGCTGCCGTCCGGCATCAGCGTCAAGATCAGCGGCGGGGTGGTGCAGCTCTCGGTCGAGGGCGCGGCCTTGTCGGTGGCCACGCCGGCCGGGCAGGTCGATGCCGCCGCCGACAAGGGCGGCGCCTCGGTGTCATTGAAGAACAACGACTTCACCATCCAGGTGTCGAACGACGGCTGGAAGGACTTCGATCCCGAACTGCGCGGGCAATGGCAGAAGATCAGCGACGAAGCGTCCACGGTCCTGAAGCTCAAGGCGGACCGGGACAAGGCGAAGCTCGAGCTGGAGAGCAAGAAGAAGAACGGCGAGGAGATCAAGGCGGACCTGACCGCCGACTTCGACAAGCGCGAGGCCGAGTTCAACCTCGCCTGGAAGAAGCTCCAGGAGAAGGTCACGGTCACGGCGAAAGCGACCGAGGAGAAGATCAGCGCCAGCGTCGCCTATCTCAAGAAGGACAAGGACAACAAGGACAGCGTCAAGGCGGGTCTCGACGCCGAGGTGGACCTCAAGGCCTTGCAGGGGAAGCTGAAGGCCTACTACGCGACGCCATCCATCGAAGCGGTGCTGCAGGTCACGGCCGCCGCCGACAAGGTCTCCGCCAAGCTCGAGCTCACCGCGGTCAAGGGCGGCGCGGTCGTGACCGCGAGCTTCGAGAAGGCGCTCGACGAGACGAAGGCTGCGATCGAGGTCATGCTCCGCGAAGGCAAGACCAAGATCGCAGCCGAGCTCAGGCAGAAGGCCGACGAGCTGAGCGCCAAGCTCAAGGTCGTGCACGAGACCAAGGACCTGAAGCTAGCGGCCGAGCTCGAGAAGACGCTCAAGGAGGTGCGCGGCTCGATCGAGGTCGAGTACACGAAGGGCAAGACGACCGTCAAGGGCGGTGCCAACGTCTCCAGCACCGGCGAGGCGGGCGGCAAGGTGCAGATCGACATCGCCCTGCAGGACGGGCGCACCTTCTCCAGCGACGGCGACAAGCTGTCGTTCACCGCCAACGTCTCGAACAAGGGCTACAAGTTCGAGGTCGCCTTCTCGATGGGCGAGCCGGTGGAGACCGCGAGCCTGCAGGACTTGTTCAAGGACGCCGACCGGCAGATCAAGGAGCTCTACAAGCTGGCCGGGGACAAGGGCGTGCGCAGCATCGAGGACGCCCAGGCGCTCAATGCCAAGATGCAGGAGGTCATGGCGCCGATCAAGGAATCCGCGGCGAAGGCGAAGACGCTGAAGAAGAAATCAGAGATCGCCGCCAGCTTCGGCTTCAGCATCGAGGGCGACTGGCCGGCGGGCGGCAAGGCGTCTCCGCCTGCGGCCATGTTCGGCGTGAAGCTGGCATTCTGATTGATTGATTGATTTATTTAAGGCAAAGCCATGGGTCTGTTGCAGGCGCTCAAGCTTCCTCCCGCTCCGGTCCCGGGTTCGCGGCCCGCGAACGCCAAGACGCCTGCCTCGGGCAAGGCGGCCGGTGCTGTGCCCAAGGACGAGAAGCTCGTCCAGGCGGCCGAGTCCTGGCGCCAGACCCATGGTCAGGCCAACGAGCGGATCACGGCGCTCAAGGCAGCGGTCAAGTCGCACTGCGCCGACGCCCCTCCGGCGCTTCTTCAGGAGATCGAGAAGGGCCTGGTGAAGCTGGACGAGGTGCTGGCCACCGTCGACCACCGCCTGGCGGATTCGCTGGCGACCGCCGGCAAGGCGGCCGACGACAGCGCCCGCCAGGCCGAGCTCCGGAATGCGAAAGCGATCCTCACGGAGTACATCAGCTACGTGACGGGCGGGTCGCTGGTCGCTCACATCGACCAGAACCCGTTCGGCGTGAAGACCGGGCTTCAGGCTCTGCTCGCCGCCGGGTTGACCAAGGCGGCCAAGGTCGTCTGACGGCGAGCCGGAAGACTTGCGGCATCACGGAAGGGGGACGCCCGCTACGCGCCGGCGTCGGCAATGCACTTCTTCGTGAAGCTGGTCTTGGCGGCTCCGGCGAGCTTCTTCTCCGTCGCCTGTGCCTCGCAGGCCGCGGCGGCATTCTTGCCGACCGAATCCTCGACGCACTTCTTCGTGAAGCTGGTCTTGGCGGCTCCGGCGAGCTTCTTCTCGGTGGCCTGGGCGTCGCAGGTGGCGGCGGCGGCGTCCGACTCGCACTTCTTCACGAAGCTGGTTCTGGCAGCGCCCGACAGCTTCTTGTCGGTGGCGGCTGCCTCGCATTTGCTGTCGGCGGCGTGGGCAGAGATGGCCAGGGCGGCCAAAAGCGCCGAGCACAGGCGGAGGGCGTTCTTCATGGGTTCCTCGAGGTAGTGGATTCCGGATTGGAGCACCGGAAGGCAACCCTAGCATGCGCAGAGAGGTTCCGGAGCCGCTGAAGCGGCCGCCCTGACGGTGCCGAGGGCGAAGTCCACCGCCGCCAGCGCATGCAGCGCGGTCGTGTCGAAGAGGGGCAGGCCGACGTCGCGCCGCGACAGCGTCAGCGAGAGCTCGGTGCAACCCAGGACCACGCCTTCGGCACCTCGGTCGACCTGGCGCTCGATGATGCGCCGCAGGCGTTCCCGCGAGCCGGCGTCGAACACGCCCTTGCACAGCTCGTCGAAGATCACGCGGTGGACCTCGGCCCGTCCCGCCTCGTCGGGGATGACGCAGTCGATGCCGTGGCGCGCCAGGTGGTCGACGTAGAAGGGCTGCTCCATCGTGTAGCGCGTGCCCAGCAGGGCCACCGTGCGACAGCCGGCATCGCGGATGGCGGCGACCGCGGCATCGGCGATGTGCAGCAGCGGGATCGAGATCGCCGCCTGGACCTGGGCGGCGACGCGGTGCATGGTGTTGGTGCCGATCAGCAGGCAATCGCTGCCGGCCGCCTCGAGACCGCGTGCGGCGTCGGCCAGCATCACGCCGAGCTGATCCCAGGCGCCCGTCCGCTGCCGCGCCACCACCTGCTCGAAGTCGAGGCTGGTGAGCTGCAGCCGCGCCGATCGCAGACCGCCCAGGCGCCGGCCGATCTCACGATTGATGATCTGGTAGTACAGGGCGGTCGATTCCCAGCTCATGCCGCCGATGAGGCCGATCGTCTTCATTGCAGGACTCCTTGCGCGGCGATCTCGATGCCGTCGGCATCGCGGGTACGCACCACCCGTGCCGCGACGCCGGTGACGGTGCAGTAGGCGGGCACGGAACGGAGCACGACGCTGCCCGCGCCGACCCGGCTCATGCGGCCGATCTCGATGTTGCCGAGCACCTTCGCGCCGGCCCCGAGCAGGGCGCCGTGCCGGACCTTGGGATGCCGGTCGCCGCGGTGCTTGCCGGTGGCCCCCAGGGTCACGCCCTGGAGGAGGGTCACGTCGTCCTCGACCACGGCGGTCTCGCCGATGACGATGCCCGTCCCGTGGTCGAGCATCACGCCCTGGCCGATCGGGACCGCCGGGTGGATGTCGATGCCGAGGAGGACCGACGCCTGGCTCGACAGCCAATGGGCGATGTCCTCCCTTCCCCGCTGCCAAAGGCTGTGCGCGACCCGGTGGGTCTGCAGGGCGTGGAATCCCTTGAGATGAAGCAGCGCATGCAGGGCGGAGCGGCAGGCGGGATCGTGGGCCACGACGGCCCGCAGGTCGGCCTCTAGCAACTCGAGGGCGGCAGGATCCTCGTCCAGCGTCTCGAGGACGAGCCTGCGCACGATCGCCACCGGCGCCCGCCGACCGCCCGCCAGCCGGCGCGAGAGTACCGCGCTGACGATCCGGGCCGGCGGGCCGTGGAACCCGGTCTCGCCGATCGCCTGGCGCAGCATCGGCTCGCGGGCGGCCATCTCGATCGCCTGGTCCTCGATCTCCGACCAGAGGCTGGCGCGGCCGTGTGATGCGGCAGGCACTGCCCGCTCGCCCGGGCGACGTCGCGAGGCCCGCTCGGAGGCGTGTCGCTGCGGCCCCCGGCGCGGTCGAGGGCCGAGGGCAGGGCGGTGATCGTCCTGGGCGGCTTCCATGCCGCCGATTCGCATGACTCTCATCTCGTTTCTCCACGGTTGCAAAGCAGCAGCGACAGGAAGGGTCGGCCGGCCGCCGGCGTCGAACCGGCGGAGCGGCGACCGGAGGCGGCGCGGTCGTGAGGTTGCCGTCGCCGCCGCCAGAGGTGCTGGGCCAGGAGCACGCAGGCGGCGGCGGCCAGGCCCGTCGGCCACGCCCAGGCGCCGGCACCGAGCGCCCAGGCGGCGCCCAAGGCGCCGAGGAACGCCGCCTTGGCCGCCATGCCGTCGAGGTAGCCGCCGAGAACACGGAGCATCAGCGGCGAACCGCCTTGCCGGTAGCTCGCGACCATGGCGAACATGCCGACCAGCGGCATGGCGGCGACCAGGCCGCAGAACTGCGGAGCGCTGTGCCGTGACAGCGCCGAGACCAGCAGCGACATGGCGCCGGCCGTGGCCATCGACAGCAGCGGGCCGCCGCGTTTGCCGGAACGCCGGTTCGAATCGCTCGCCGGCAGGCGCGGCAATGCCGCCAGCCCGAAAAGGATGGCGCAAGCGGTCAGCGCGGCGGCCACGGTCGGCACGGCCGGCACGGCCCAGGTCACGGTGGCCAGGCCGCCGATGGCGAGCCAGGCCACCAGTCCCGCCGGCACCGCGTGCCAGGCCAGGGCGAGTCGGGCGAAGCTCGCACCGAGCAGCACGGTGAGCCCGGTGCCCCACAAGGTCCCGAGTGCGGCGGTCGTGGCATAGCCGCCGCCGCGCTCCAGCGACAACCAGAACAGCGCCGGAATCGAATTGATCGGCACCGCCGCGGCCAGCCCGCCGGCGCGCGGCCCGGCCCGGTGAAGCGCCGAAAGCAGGACGCCGACCGCAGCGGCAGACATGGCGGCATGGGCGATGGGGTTCATGGACATGGCGGTTTGCGAGGCAACGGGGCGGATCGGTGATGCGTGGGGACGGCCGTGACTGTCGGCGTTGCCATCGCAGGCGTCTTGAAATCGGTCTGAAACGGGTCTCCAATCTTCTGAAGCGGCTCGATCCCGGAAGCCGACCTCGGACGTTCCCAAGCTGCACCACTGCCCCCGCCGATCCCTCCGTGCCATGAGCCCCCGCCGATGAGTACTCCAGCTGCCGCGTTGCCGCGGCGCTTCGGCCGCTTCGAGCTGCAAGCCGACGAGCGACGCCTGCTCGTGGACGGCGCGCCGGCAGCGCTCGGCGGCCGTGCGTTCGACCTGCTGCTCGCGCTGGCCGAACGGCCCGGCCAGCTCGTCGGCAAGCACGTGCTGATGGACCTCGTCTGGCCGGGGCTCGTGGTGCAGGAGAACAACCTGGCCGCGCAGATCAGCAGCTTGCGCAAGGTGCTGGGCGACGGCCTGATCGCCACCATCCCCGGGCGTGGCTATCGCTTCATGGCGCCGGTGGAATCAGGCTCGGCGGCGGCCGCGCCGCCCGTGTCGCCCTCGACAGCAGCGTTCGCGTCCGACCGGTCCGGGGCGAGCGCCCCGACACTGCGCACGAACCTGCCGGTCGAGTTGCCTGCCCTGCTCGGCCGCGACCACGAGGTGGAGGCGCTGGTCACGCTGCTCGACCGACACCGGCTGGTCAGCCTCGTCGGCCCCGGCGGCATCGGCAAGTCCTTGCTGGCGCAGCATCTGCTCGCCGCGCGCCGCGAAAGCTACCCCCAGGGCGTGTGCTGGGTCGAGCTCACCCAGGTCACCGATGTCGCCGCCTTGCCGGGAGCGGTCGCCGCCGCTCTCGGCGTCGACGTCGGCCATGGCGAGCCGCTCGCCGCGCTGACCGCTGCAGTGGCGCCGCTGACGATGCTGCTGGCGCTGGACAACGCCGAGCACCTGCTCGCCGGAGTCGCCTATCTCTGCCAGGCGCTGCACGCAGCGGCCCCGGAGCTGCGGCTGCTGATCACCAGCCAGGCGCCGCTGCGGCTCGCCGCCGAGCGGGCCCTGCGGATCGCGCCGCTGGCGGTGCCGGACGATGCGCTGCCGGCGGACCAGGCGCTGCGATTTGGCGCGGTGGCCCTGTTCGCCGAGCGCGCGCAGGCGGTGGACCAGCGATTCGCGGTGACGGATGGGAACGCGGCGGCGGTGGTCGAGACCTGCCGTGCGCTGGACGGGCTGCCGCTGGCCATCGAGCTCGCCGCGTCGCGCGCGCCGCTGCTCGGGATGTCGCAACTCCTGGCATCGATGCCGGAGCGTCTCCGCGTGCTGACCGCTAGCCGCAACCGGGCGGCGCCGTCGCGCCAGCAGACCTTGCGCTCGGCGCTGGAATGGAGCCACGACCTTCTGCCGGCCCGCGAGCAGCGGGTATTCCGGCGCCTGGGTGTCATGGCCGGTGGCGCATCGCTCGAGTTCATCCAGCAGGTCCTCGTCGACCGCGATGACGATGCCGAGCTCGACGCCTGGGCCGTCCTCGACGCGCTCGACGCCTTGGTCGATCGTTCACTGCTGGCGGTGCTGCCTTCGGCGAGCCTCGACGAGCCGCGCTATCGCCTGCTCGAAAGCCCGCGTGCCTACGCGCTGGAGCGCCTGCAGGCGGCGGGCGAGCAGCCGGCCCTGCAACGTCGCCACGCGCTGGCGGTGGCGGCGCTGTTCGATGCCGCCTACGAGGAGTACTTCACCGGCCGCGTGGGTGTGGACGATTGGCTGCATCGCCGCGAACCTGATCTCGACCACGCACGCGATGCCTTGCGCTGGGCCCGCGGCGCCGGCGCCGTCGAGGTGGAGCTGCGCATCGGCAGGACCCTGCTGCGGGCGCTGCCGCCGTCGCTGCACCTGGAGCGCATGGCACTGGCCGATGCCTGCGAAGCGCGCCTGCGGCCGGACCTGCCCGAAGCCCTTCAATTGCAGGTATGGATCGAGCTGAGCTGCGTGCTGGCCGACTCGCAGAAGACCCGGGGCCGCCAAGCCGCCGATGCGGCGCTCGCCTTGGCGCGGCGGCGGGATGTGCAGGAGAGCGACCGCTTCGTCCTCTATCACGCCCTGTGCCGTGGGGCCAGCGCGGCGGCCCAGGCCGGCGACCTGACCGTCGGCCGGGCGCTGCTCGCCGAGGGGCAAGGGCTCGAAGATCCATCCTGGCCGGCGCAGCGCCTGCTGTGGGGAGCAGAGGCCGCCCAGTGGGTCGCTCGCATGGCCGGCGACACCGCCGATGCCCTGCGCCGCGGCCGCCGCCTGATGGCCCTGGACCGTGAGCGCGGAAGTCATGCGTCGATCGCCATCGGCAACCTGATCGATGCCGAGCTCGCCGCGGGCGACGCCCGTGCCGCGGCCCGCCTGGGGAAGGAGCTGATCGAGTCGCTGCTCGGCAGCCGGCACGAGTACAGCCTGGCATTCGCCCGCATCAACCTGCTCGCCGCGCTCCTGGCGCAGGACGACGCGGTCCAGGCCCGACCGGTCGCGGAGGCGGCATGGTCCCGGGCCGCGGTGTTCGACCTGCAGCATGCCGCCGCCGCCTACCTGGCGCTCCTCTGCGCGCTCCAGGGCAGGCACCACGCCGCGGTCAAGCTCGCCGCGTACTCGGAGGCGATCTATGCGGCGCGCGACGAGGCCCGGGAGCAGAACGAGACCCGAGCGACGCTGCGAGCGCTGTCGCTGGCCGCGCGGGCACTCGACGAAGCCACGCTCCTGCGACTGCGCGCCGAAGGAGCGGGGGTGCGCGATGCCGAGATCGAGGCGATCGCGTTCGCCGGGGGCGACGTCGGTTGATCAGCCCGGCGCCGGACAGGCACCGGGCCTGCTCGATCAGAGGTCGATCGGCGAGATCTTCGTCCCTTCGAGGCTGAGGTTGGCCATCAGGCCGCCCTTGGTCAGCACGTAGCCGACCACCGCCTGCTGCGAGGTCGCGCTGTCCACCTGCGCGTTCGCCCCGACTTTCATCATTGAGACCGATGCGTCGGCGCCGACCGTCCAGCCCTTGCTGGCCTTGAACTTGTCGTACGCCTCCTGGTTCATGAAGAGGAGAAAGATCGCCTTGGAATCGGCTCCCGCCAGGAGGCCGACCGAGCCCGCAACCGTCTTGTAGTAACCGTCCGTGGAACCGAGATTGCTGCGCAGCACGCCCTGGCCGTAGGAGCCGCCGACCACGAAGCCGGCCGTTACCACCGACGGAAAGACGAGCGTGCCGCGCGCCTTGCCGACGAGCTCACGCGCGGATGGATCCTGGGCATACAGCTGCGCGAGCGCCGCGTTGACCTCGGCCTCGAGGCTTTGTCGCTTGGAAGCAGCGCTTTCTGCTTCCGGCTTCGAGGTGGTCGTGCAACCGGTGGTGGATCCGAGCGCCAATGCGATGGCAGCGGCGAGAGCGATAAACGGGGTTTTCATTGTGGTTCCTTCCATCTGATTTGTGCAGCTCCGCAGCCGCCGAACCGGCAACCGGCGCGATGCGGTTGCAAGGCGTTGCTGTCGTTCCTGAAGAATAGCGGACAGGCGGCTCGAAGTGAAGGCTTCGGAGCGGCGGCCCACCATGGCCGCCGGGAGGTATGCTGCCCCGATTCGCGGCAGGGTGATTGCACTGAATCAAGGACCAAACGAAGGAAATCAGGTATGCGAATCGTTTCTCTGCTTTGGCGTGCGGCGTTTGTCGCCGCAGGATTGCTCGGCTCGTCGCTGGCGCCGGCCGCCGACTCTCCGGCGCCGAAGGAAGCGGACTGGACCGCGAGCGACTTTCGCTTTCACACCGGCGACGTGATGCCTGCGATGCGGATCCACTACACGACCGTGGGTTCGCCTTCGGGCGAGCCGGTGCTCGTCCTGCATGGCACGGCGGGGTCGGGGAGTGGCATGCTGACTCCGGCGTTCGCCGGCGAACTGTTCGGCCCGGGCCAGCCGCTCGATGCGGCGAAATATTTCGTCATCCTTCCCGACGCCATCGGCGCAGGCAAGTCGGCGAAGCCTTCCGATGGCTTGCGCGCGAAGTTCCCACGCTACAACTACGACGACATGGTGCTGGCGCAATACCGGCTCGTCACCGAAGGACTGGGCATCCGCCACCTCCGGCTCGTGATCGGCAACTCCATGGGCGGCATGCATGCCTGGCTCTGGGGCGTGAGGCATCCGGAGTTCATGGATGCGCTCGTGCCCATGGCCTGCCAGCCGACCGAGATGTCGGGGCGCAACTGGATGATGCGGCGGATGCTGATCGACGCCGTGCGCAAGGACCCGGACTGGAAGGGCGGAGACTACGTCGCGCAGCCGGGCGCGCTGCGGGTTGCCGCCGCCTTCTTCGGCGTCGCGACCATCGGCGGCTCGCAGGCCTACTACAAGGCCGCGCCGACGCGCGAGAAGGCGGACAAGCTGCTCGACGATCGCCTGGCGGCGCCGTTCACGGCCGACGCGAACGATTACCTCTACCAGTGGGAAGCCTCGGGCGACTACAACCCGGCGCCCGGCCTGGACCGGATCCGCGCGTCGGTGCTGGCGATAAACTCCGCCGACGACGAACGCAACCCGCCGGAGCTCGGAATCATGGAGCGCGAGCTTCCCAGGATCAGGGGCGCGCGGCTTTACCTCATTCCCGGCAGCGAAGAGACGCGGGGGCACGGAACCACCGGCATGGCGCGCTTCTACAAGGCGCAGCTGGCCGAGTGGCTGGCGTCGGTCCCGAGACGATGAGGGCAGGTTCAGCGCGCATGATGGAGCCGTTGTTCGGGTTTGGAAACCCCACGTCTGAGGCAGTGCCACAAGCTGCGTCTGGTCGCATGATGACGATCCACAACGGGAGTCGATCATGTCGAATCAAGTCACGAGCAGCCCGTGCAGCACCGCCCAGACGGCGATCCACCTGAACAGCGCCCTTCCCCTGGTGGAGATTCCATCGGGGCACGTCGGCCCGGTCGTGCTGCCCGGCAGCGGACGCCTGATCTGGTGGACCGGCCGGGTCGCGATCGGGCTGCGCCATGAAGGCGGGCATCACCACGAGATGCCCTCGCAGTCGGCGCTTTGGGTGCAGAACCTGATGATCGGGGCAGGCAGCCCGCTGCACGCCTGAGTCGGCCCGATTCGGTCGTCGCGGACCGCGCCTTCTTGGTGCGGGTAGGCCAAGCCGTTGTTCGACGGACCCTGCGAGGGCGTCAACAGTGACGTTTCCCCGGCTCAGGGAGGAGACATTTCTAGGCCTTGCGAGGTGCTTGTTCGCCTGCGGGTTCAGCACCGCATGGGCGCAAGCGTCCCATCCCGAAAGCTCCCCACCGGCGCCGGCCACCCTCACCGCCTGCGACACCGCAGTCGGACGCGTAATTCAGGTCGGTCCCGGCAAGGCCTACATGGTGCCGAGCGCCGCCGCTGCCAACGCCCAGTCGGGCGACGTGATCAAGATCGACGCCGGCCTCTATGACGGCGACGTCGCCACTTGGCGCGCGAACAACCTGACCATCTGCGGCGCCGGCGGCCGGGCCCAGCTCTTTGCGGCGGGCCGCAATGCCGCCGGAAAGGGCATATGGGTGATTCAGGGCAGCGACGTCGTCATCGACAGCCTGGAGTTCCACCAGGCCAAGGTGCCCGACAAGAACGGCGCCGGTATCCGCAGCGAGGGTTTGAACCTGACGATCAGGAACTCGGGCTTCTACGACAACGAGAACGGCATTCTGAGCGGCAACGGCGGCACGGTCACGATCGACCGATCGGAGTTCGCGCGCAACGGCTATGGCGACGGCCAGTCGCACAACATCTACATCGGCATGGCCGACAAGCTGATCGTGACCTCGAGCTACTTCCATGAGGCCAGGATCGGCCACCAGTTGAAGAGCCGCGCGAAGCAGACCGTGGTCGAGAACAGCTACTTCGTCGACGGCCCGGATGGCACCGCGAGCTACCTGATCGACACACCCAACGGCGGCATTGTCACGCTGCGCGGCAACCTCTTCCACAAGGGACCGAATGCCGACAACCCGATCTCGATCGCCTACGGCCAGGAAGGCCTGAAGCATTCGACCAACACGCTGCAGCTGACGCACAACACGATCGTCAGCACCTACGCGGGCGGCTACTATCTCGTCGCGGCGGGCGGCACGCAGTCGGTTCGCCTGACCGCCAATCTCTTTGCGGGCAGTGCGTCGCTGATCACCGGCTTCCCGAGCGGATCGGTCATGCAGCAGGACAACAAGCTGACCTCGGCGTCCAACTTCTCCCGCGCTGACGATGTGACCTCGCCGAACTTCTGGCCAATCGCGAAGCTGAGGTCACAGATCGTGCTCGGCTACATGCCGGACACGGGTTACGCGACGGACGCGCCGAAGCCCTTCGTCAGCCGCGCGATCCGCGGCAGGACACGGTTGATCGGCGCGCTGCAGGCCGCCCCCAGGTAGGCCCGACGTCGACGGGACATCACCAGGCAGTTCTCGCCCGGCCGAGGGGAGCTCCGGAGCAGATTCCAGGCACAGGCGAGCAGTACGCGCCGCCGTCGCGCGGAGTAGGATGGTCGGCGAGCAGGACTCTGCGACAAGGGTGACGTGGTGGACGGGACGGGCATCAAGGAGCGCCTGGCGGCGATCCTTGCCGCCGACGTGGCCGGCTATTCGCGCCTGATGGCGCTCGACGACCACGCCACGGTGGCCGCGCTCGATGCCGCTCGGCGGGTGTTCCGCGTCCATATCGAGTCGAATCGTGGTCGCGTCATCGACATGGCCGGCGATTCGGTGCTGGCCGTGTTCGAGACGGCCGCCGGCGCGGTTGCCACCGCCATCGCTGTCCAGCAAGATCTGGGCGCGTCGCACGAGGTGCCGCCCGATCGGCAGATGCGCTTTCGGATCGGTGTTCACCTGGGCGACCTGATCGAGAAGGCGGATGGCACGGTGTACGGCGACGGCGTGAACGTCGCCGCGCGGCTCGAGGGGCTGGCCGACCCGGGCGGAATCGCCGTATCGGACGCGGTGCGCGGGGCCGTGAGAGGCAAGCTCTCCGTGGGCTTCGTCGACCAGGGCGAGCAGTGGGTGAAGAACATCGCCCATCCGGTGCGCGCCTTCAAGGTGTCGCCGGGGAAGCAGGCGGCGGCGCCGTCGGCGCTGCCGCTGCAGCCGCCGGAAAAGCCCTCGCTCGCGGTGCTGCCGTTCACCAACATGAGCGGAGACCCCGAGCAGGACTACTTCGCCGATGGAATCACGGAAGACATCATCACCGACGTCTCCAGGATATCGGGCTTGTTCGTCATCGCTCGGAACTCGTCGTTCACCTACAAGAACCAGAGCGTCGACATCAAGGACGTCGGCAGGAGATTCGGCGTTCGACACGTGCTCGAAGGCAGCGTGCGACGGGCCGGCATGAAGGTGCGCATCAACGTGCAGCTCATCGACGCGGAATCCGGTGGGCATGTCTGGGCCGACCGCTACGACCGTGACCTCGAGGACATCTTCTTGGTGCAGGACGAGGTGACGCGCAAGATCGTCCAGACCCTCGAGGTGGCGCTGACCGGCAGCGAAAGAGCGCGGCGGGAGGGGCGGGGCAAGGTCGACAGCGAAGCCTACGACTACCTCATCCGCGGCAAGAACTGCATCCTGCAATTCAATGCGGCCGCCCTCGTCGAAGCGCGCGACATGCTGCAGCGTGCCTTGGCCATCGACCCGGGCATGGTTCAGGCCTATGCCTATCTGGCCATCGTCGGTGGCGCTGAATACGCGAACGGCTGGAACGATCGGGTCGCGGATCTGGAGCAGTCCCTCGCGCTGGCGCGCAAGGCGTGCGAGGTCGATCCCTTCGAGGCCACTGCGCACCACGCCCTGGCCATCACCTTGATATGGCTGCGAAGGCTGGATGAAGCCGAGAGCGAGGCGCGGCGAGCCGTCGAACTCGATCCGAATGCGTCCGAGGCCCGTGCGGCATTGGGAAATGCGTTGCACTTCGGGGGCAAGCACGAAGAGGCGCTCGAGTCGCTGGAGCATGCGCTTCGGCTCGATCCCCGATTCAATCTGTGGCTGCATGCCCGGGGACGAATCCTGTTCGTCGTCGGGCGCTACGCCGAAGCCGAGGAGATGTTCAGGCGGAGGCTGATTCACATGCCGACGTCGGATGTCAGCCGCGCCTATCTGGCTTCGCTCTACGGACACACGAACCGGCCGGAGGAGGCGCGTCAGGTCTGGAGCGAGCTCATGACCATCCATCCCGAGTACACGATCGACCTGACGCTGCGGGTTCTGCCCTACAGGGATTCCGCGCCTCTCGAACACTTCGTGGAGGGGCTGCGTAAGGCCGGGCTCGCTCGGTGAGCCTGAGGGCTGGCGACGAATCGAAGATTGCCACCGCCGCATAGGTAGCGGCCCGGCGCGGCTTCAACCTGATGGCGACGGGAGCCCGAGCATCTGCCGGGCGATGGCATATCCGTACCGGTAGCTGGCGCTGTTCGGGTGGAAGCCATCGATCGCGAAGTGGTCGCGGCGTCGCTTCCTGAAATGGGCCACGTGCGCAGGTGCCGAGAAGTCGATGAAGACAGCGTTGTGTCGAACGGCTGCGGCCGAGAACACTTTCGACGCGGAGCGGCTGCGCAACGCCATCACCCACGCGTACGGCCGCGGAAACAGCGGCGCGAGCCCGAGGTCCGGGGGTCCCAGCCAGGCGGTGCGGAGCGCGAGCCGGGCGAGTTCCTGCAGCAAAGTGTCGCAATCGTCCGAGAGTTGAGCCAGCGGTGTGTCGGCAACGACGTCGTTGCCGCCGACGTGCAGCAGTGCCAGATCGAAGCGCAGGCCGGCCGCGAGACACGCCCGGGCCTGCGCGATCGCGCCGGAGACGCGCGTGCCGGAGACGGCGACGTTGACGATGTCGGCGTCCGGGTAGTCGGCAGCGAGCAGGCCGGCGATCGACTCCTCGGGCACGGCCGCCCCCACGCCCACGCCGGTGCTGTCGCCGAGGATCAGGACCATCGCGCGCTTCGCGGAGAGCCGACGTTCGAAACGGCATCCGGCCGCGGCGAAGCGACGTGCACGGCCGACGCCACGCCAGAAAGCGGCCATCTCCAGCAACACCCCGAGCGCCAGCGATGAGAGCAGCAGGGCTGCCCTCTCGGGGGTGCTCAGCTTCGACAGGGTTGTCATGGTCGCCGGAGTCGCGTTCAAGCCCGCCCGGGTCGGCTCAGCACTTGCTGGCAAATGGCAGGCCGGGGGCGCCCGGCATCGAGTACCGGAAACGCTGCCTGCAGGCCAAGGCCTTCACAAGCCTCGCCACCCCAGCTCCACTTCGACGAACTTCTTGTATTCGTCTCCGAAGCGTGCGAGCGATTCCGCAAGGAGCGTTCCCGCTTCACCGGCCTCGACCCGCGCCCGAAAGATTGCCAGTCGTGCTTCGAGTGCGGCGTGCGGGGCCGCCTTGCCGCGAGTCTGCGCCACCTGCGTTGTCAGCTGGAGCACGGCTGCCAGCCGCAGGAACGTATCAAGCAGCTGTTCGCGCGTACTGGGTGACACCTTGGAGAGCAAGTGAATGCCGGGCGAGAACGCGAAAGGGAAATCCTCATCGCTCCTGAAGCGTGCAAATGCCGGCAAGAACTGTGCCGAGCGGACTCCCGGCCTCGATCGCTCCGGAGAGCGAGAAGCTCCTCGTTCGCGGCAAGGTGTGGCCCGCGGGCAAGCGACTCGCCGTCCGAGCGCGCGGTTCGTCGCGATCCTACGAGGGCGGCCGTGGCCGGCCGACTGCGTCCGCCCGCTGCAACGCGACACAGTCGGGCCATGCATCAGCGTCTCGCCCCGTATTGCTTTCGCTTGCTGTTGCTGGCGAGCGCTGTCGCCGCCGGCTCGGTCGGCCCCGCAGCGTCGGCCCTTGCGACGGATCGCGAGAAAGGCGAAGCGACGGTCGAGCGCGAAACGCCGGTTGCCCGGCCCAAGCTCGACCGGTCAGGGCGCAAGCGGGTCGGCGTGGCGTCGGTCTACGCACGCCGTTTCGCCGGCCGCAAGATGGCCGACGGCACGCGTATGGATCCGCGTGACGACAATGCGGCAAGCAAGACCTTGCCGCTCGGCACCGAAGCCAAGGTGACCAACCTCGAGACCGGGCGAAGCGCCAACGTGACGATCCAGGATCGCGGCCCCTACGTGAAGGGCCGCATCGTCGATCTGTCGCCGGCGACCGCCGAGCAGATCGGCATCACGCCGAAAGAAGGCGTCGCCAAAGTCCAGGTCGAGCCGATCACCTTGCCGCCGCGCGGGGAGGGCGCGCGCGACTAGCTGAACAGGGCTGCCCGCTCGATGCTTCGGGCCATGGTCAGGACGTCGAGAGATCCTCGATCCGATCCCCGCGGATGGGGGGTATCACAGACCTCCGTCTCGGAGCAGGCTTTCTACCTTCAATTGCGCCGGCGATTTCGCCGGCGAAACGACGCTCGCGCGGATGGCCGAGCGAGTCATACGGCACGAGGAAGAGAAGCCGCCGGCACCACCGGCCGCCCCTCAGAGGTGCGATCGGCTCGGTCCAAGGCCTCGACGACAACGCAATCCCGCCCCTGCAGCTTTGCCTGGTAGAGCGCGGCATCCGCGCGCATCAACAGGTGCGACGGCTCCTCCGGCTCGCGCCACTGGGCGATGCCGATGCTCATCGAGAGAAGCAGCCTCGTGCCTTCGACCTGTGGGGCGTCGGTGGCTAGCGCGGTGCGCAGGCGCTCGGCCACCGGCAGGGCGGTTTCGACCGTGGCACCGGGCATCAGGACCAGAAACTCCTCGCCGCCGAACCGGCCGAGAGCGTCGACCTCGCGCAGCTCGGCGCGGAGGGCCGCTGCAGTGTGCTTCAGCGCGCGGTCGCCGATCGCGTGGCCGTGGCGGTCATTGATGGACTTGAAATGGTCGAGGTCGAGCATGAGCATTGCGAACGGCTCGCCGGTGCGCCGGCTGCGCTGCACCTGGGCGAGCAGCGACTCTTCTATCGCGCGACGGTTGAGCAAGCCCGTCAGGCCGTCATGACGTGAGCGATAGCGCAGGTCGGCGGAGATCCGACCCACCACGAGGCCCATCAGCGTCGCATGGAATGTCAGCGCGATCACCATGTAGCTGATGGCCGAGGCAACGTTGAGGGCGCTGTCGGCGATCATCTCGCTGGCAACCGACTCCGGATGCCACAGTGCGCGCACGCCGCGTATCGAGAACCCCACTCCCGCCGCCACAAGCGGCACAACCAGCAACCAGGTGTGGCGGCGCCGCACGACGTCGCGTCCATAGCGGTACAGATCGGTCGCAATGGCGGCGGCGATCCCCGTCAGCACGGCGGAGTTGACGCTCACGCGCAGCGCGGCGTTGGCCGGCGCCAGCCCGAGCCACGACACGACAAGGACCATGACGAGCACAAGAGTGTGCGCGCCAGTCGGCGGCGCAACGTCGACGAAAAGCCGGATCCCGCGGTGCAGCGCGATCATGGCGGCGACGCCGAAGAAGTTTCCGAGCGCGCGCAAGTACTCGGCCGGTAGCGGTGCCGGCTGGTGCAGGGCCACGGCGAGCGCCAGGAAGCTCAGGGTGCTGAACCCGGCGAAGGCCGACCAATGCAGCGCCGCGCGCCGGACGTCGCCTATGACCCACGACCCGAGCAACCAGATCCCGCAGAACACGCCCTGCATCACGGCGTTCATCGCGAACGAGATGTCTGTGGCGGACAGGTGCGCGGCCATCGTCCGCGATCTATGGCGCTGTCGACGACGACTTCATACGACCGCGGAGCGCAAGAAAGCGCCGATCCTTTACGAATGTCGTTCCCCGCCGATCGTTCGACATGAGCGGCGGGCCAAAGGCTGCGTAGCAGGCCTTGGCCCGGGTGGTCCACGAAAGAGTTGGCGTCAATTCACGGCAAGCTGCGTCGTGATCTTAGCGTTTCACTGACGTGCCAGCGACGTCAGCGTTGCCCCGAAGCGTTGACGCCGGGGCCTGACGCGAGGGAGGTCGGGACCGGACGGTCACCGACCTCACTCTGCGTCTATGGCGCCAGTCCCTCGAGGCTCTCCGTCATTGAACGGTGAGCGTGACGTCGTCGACCAGGAAGGACGTGGCGAGCGACACGTCCTCGATCCCGAGGAACCGGATCTTCACGGACTGGCCGATGAAGGCGCTCATGTTCAGGCTCACGCGCTTGTATCCCGCCGCGGCATTCGCATTGGAGTAGGTCGCCAATGTCTTCAATACCGTCCCGCCGCTGTTGAGCACCTGGACCTGGAGCGTGTCGTACACGGTGGTGCCGTATTCCATCGTGTCGATGTGCAGGTAGAAGGCGAGCGTTGCGCTGGTCTTGCCGGCGGGGATCGATACCGCTTGCGCGGCCGAGTCCGTGTGGGCAGTGCCAAAGCCGTTGAGCCATGCGAACCAGGTGCCCGCGCGGGCCGACTCCCCGGGGCAGGCGGCGTTGCTGCAGAGCACGCCGGCGGTCAGGCTCCAGGGATACGCCGCGCCCGTCTCGAAGCCGGTATTGCCCAGCAACTCGAGGGGGGGAGGCAGGATCGTCAAGGCGGCCGTCTTCGTGCTCGACCTGCCGCTGACGCTGTCGGTCACCGTCTCGCTCACGCTGTACGTGCCCGCGGCCGCGTAGGTATGGCTCGGGTTCGTCCCGGTCGAGGTGGCGCCGTCGCCGAAGCTCCAGCGATGAGTGCCGATGGTGCCGCCGGTGTCCGTCGAGGTGTCCTTGAACGCCACGGTCGTGCCGCTGGTCGTGTACGTGAAGTTCGCGACGGGCGTGCCGCCCTGCGCACTGACCGTGATCGACGCGGTCTTGGTGCTGGTTGCCCCGTTGGCGCTGTCGGTCACCTTCTCGGTCACGTTGTAGCTGCCCGACGCGGCGTAGGTGTGGCTCGGGTTCGCTGCCGTCGACGTGCCGCCGTCACCGAAGGTCCAGGCGCGCGAGCCGATGGTCCCGCCGGTGTCGGTCGAGTGATCGGTGAAGCTGACCGTCAGGCCCGATGCGCTGAACGTGAAATTGGCGACCGGAACTCCGCCGCTCCCCAGGACGATGGGGTGGGAGATGTCGCAGCGGTTCGTGTCGTTCGACCACGTGCTCTGCATCGCGAACGAGCCGGTCGAGAAGGCGACGAGCTCGGCGGCGCCCTCGCCGTAGCTGATCCATGAGCATTCGTCGGCGTTTTCCTGGCCGTTGTAGGCGGAGCCGGTGTTGTTGGTCCAGCCGCCGGCCGGGTTCTGGTCGGTGATGGTCTCGGCGTACTCGTGGCCGCCGACGAGCGAGAACCCATCGAGCTCCGAGTTCACGAAATAGGCGCCGCAGCTGAATCCGGCATCCGTCACATAGGGCATGTTGGTGAAGGCGATGTCGCCATAGGCCGAGGGTGCCGCGCCGCCGCCGGTGAGGGTGGTGTCCCCGTTGAAGTCGTGCCATGCGCAGAAGCCGCCGTCGGGCGTGTTGAAGCCGTCCGGCTGTGTGCCCGTGGGAGACACGATGACGTACTGGACGTAGCGATTGGACTCCGGGGTCGTGTTGCCGAAATGGCCCGCCGCCTTGACGGCCTCCGCAGCGAGCTGGTGCCCCGTCGCGGCCACTGGTGCGGGTGCGGAGTTGTCGTACCAGACACCCGCCAGCACGCCGCCATGGGGATAGCCGACATGCGAGGCGCTCGCGGGGCACGAAGTGGCACCGTTGGCGACACCCGGGCCGTCGCAGTACTGCGTCATCACGCCGGACCACAGCTCGCCGTTCGTGCCGAGGCCCTTGATCCATTTCTGTATGTACGGCGCGGCGGCCGTCGGGTCGCCGGTGAAGGTCGTGTTGCCGCCGGCGTCCGTGCCCGCCGTTCCCCATTGCGTTCCCCAGAACACGAGGTAGACCTTCGGGGTGCCGCTGGTCACGCCGACGCCATCGACGCCGCCGTTGTAGGTCAGCGTGAGCATCCCCAGCTGGCTTGCCATTGTCACGACGCCCGCGCCGTGCCGCTTGCCGGCGAGCTCCGATGGGGGCACCAAATGCCGGTTCGCCTCGGCCCACGCCCGCATGTTCGTATGGGCCTCCCGCGTGGGGACGACGCCGTGGCGATAGGGATGCCCCTTACGCGGCGAGTGCGGGTTGACGACATCCGTCGTGTTCGCCGCTTGCTTGGTCTGAGCACCGGCCACGCCGACGCCCAAGGACAGAATCGCAATCAATCCAGCCAGGATGGCACGCATGTTTTCACCTCGATCAATGGTCTTGTCGGAACAAGGAACCCTGGCGGCTTGTCGTCGTCTCAGCCGGATCGCTCGGAGCTTCTTTGCGATCTGCTGGCCCGAACGCTGCCAGGACGGACTTCGAACCTCGAGGGCTCCTTGCGGTCGCGGACAGCAGGGACTCGAGGTACGCGGCGCCACTGTCGGCGAGCACGTGCCCTGCGTCTTGAAGGCGCTGTGAAAGCGCTCTCCAAAGTTCTGAAGCGGGTGTGCTGCCCGCGATCGGCCTGGTTGCTCTCCGCGCCGCGCTCGCTGCGCGGAAGGTCGATGCGATGCAAGGCCGGGCTGGCCGCCTGACGCTGGCTAGCCAGGGCCAGAATGATCTAGCCAACAAGAGCAGAAGGGGTAGCAGGCTCTAAGCGGCTACCCTTGCAAGCTCGACCTCATTCCGAACTCGACCGGGGAGGGCACGGTCCCCAGACGGGGGGAACTGATCAAGAACAACGGGTCAGAAGCGACCTCAACAGCGAACTCGCCGCCGTGAACGAAAGCGAACTCCGCCGTCTGATCGAGTCAGTGCGCCGCGGCACGCTGTCGCGACGAAGCTTCGTGGAGCGTTTGGCTGCCTTCGGCATCGCCACGCCGAGCGCCTGGCCGCTGCTTGCCGATGCGGGCGTCGCGCAGGCTTCGCTGTCGCCCCCGCCGGGGTCTTCCTCGACGTTCAAGATCGCCGCCAACATCGGCGGCGTCTCGGACTACGACCCGGAGCCGACGTTCGTCGACCTGATGCGGGCGTTCCGAGGCTTCGGGACCGCGGCCGACCCTTTGCGCAACACGGTCGACCGGCCGGCGCTCGATGCGACCGACCGCTACCCGACGGAGGACTTCGGCATGACGCTCCCGCGCACTCCGTTCCATGCGCGAGCGCAGGTCCTCAAGTGCAAGCTCCTCGGGCTGGCGACGATCCGCATCGCCGGCGCGCCCGGATACGCCGTCGCCAACGTGGTGCCCAGCGGCGACGACACCACCTTCGACATCACCGTCGCCGCCGGTGCGAAGCCGGCCAATGCCACCATGACCTTCACGGACACGAAGCGCACCGCGGCCTCGGGTACCCACACCGGCTGCCGAGGCTTGGTCATCAAGTCGGACGGCTACTCGATTGCCGACACCACCCTCTTCATGCCGCGTCCGCTGACCGCTTGGCAGCGCTTCTCGACGCTGCGGATGATGGATCTCTCCGCGGTCAACAACAACGTCCACTGCGTGACCCCGGCCGACAGGGCGAAGGACGGCGTCCGGGCTCTGGGCGTCGGCATCCACAACTCCTACCCCACGATCTCGGTGGAGGACGCCTGCCGCCTGTGCAACGCCGCGGGAAAGAACCTCTGGTGGAACATCCCGGCCGCGGCCGACGACGCTCTCGTCTCGGAGATGTCCACCGTCGTCAAGACGATGCTCAAGCCGGGGCTCTACTGCATCTTCGAGCTCGCAAACGAGAACTGGAACCAGACCTTCGTCCAGCACAACTACTTCATGGATCAGGCGATGGCCATGGTCAACGGCTATTCCTTCCAGTACGTCGGGACCAATCGCCCCTCGACGTTCTCGCGCACGGCGAACTTCGTCACATGCAACTTCGAGCTCCCTCACAACCTCAAGCCGGGCGACGAAGCCTACATAGGCCGCCTCGCCGTCATGGGCGCCCCCGGCGTCAAGACGATCGCCTCGACGCCGACCCCCCTGTCGGCGACGTGGGCCGAGGTCGGGGACGACCGGCCTCTGCAATCCGCCGCGCGGGCCTTCGTCCGGGCGGGAAGAATCCTGCTCACCGCCACCCGGGCGTCGAACATCGCCACCCTTCACTTCGGCAAGGACCACGGCATCTCGAACGGAGCCACCGTCAAGGTCAACGGCATCGGGGGGGTTGCCTCGAGCACGACGGTTCTGAGCGTGCCGAACTCGAAGGACATCACCGTCGCCAGCACCGGACCGGACGGAGCGATCGCCCTCGGCGGGGGCACGTCGCTCGTCGCCGACTTCTCCAGCCCGCTCAACAACTACGACGGCGGCTTCGACCAGTTTCGGCTCGCGCGCCGCTTCTACGCCCGCAGGACGGTGCAGGTGTCGCTCCTGATCCGGGCCGTCTTCGGTCCGGAGTTCGGGACGCGGGCGAAGGTCGGGCTGTTCAACCAGCCTGGAAACGGCCAGCTCGACCAGATGCAGTACATCGAGGCGGTGCACGGAGCGCCCAACACGTTCCTGCAAGGAATGGGCAAGGCCACCTACATCTTCCTCGATGCGACCGCCTTCGGCGGATCGAACCTGCGTAACGTCTCGACCTTCAAGGGCAACACGCCGCCGTCGATCGCCGATTACGCCGAGACCCTCGCCTTGACGGCCGATGGAGCCAGGACGTCGGTGAAGGACAACTACGACCTCACGGCCATGGTCGCCCGGCTCTATGGCTTGAAGATGTGGCAATACGAGTTCGGGCCCGACATGACCGGCAACCCGGTCGGCACGGCCGGCCCCGCCGCAGCGTTGCAGAAGATCGACACGCTGTTCGACCCGCTGTTCAAGCCGGTGTATCGGCGGCTCCTGGACAACATGGAAGCTCACGGTTTCGAGGAGGTGGCCTGCTACAACGCCGACCTCGTCCCGCCCGGATCGAACAGCGAGTACCGGAGCTGGGGCGTCTTCCGCGACTTCGGATCGAGCTCGGTGCGCACCGATGCGATCGACGAGAAGGTCGCGGCGGCGCGGACGGGTGCGACCAGGAACCTGCTCGCGCCCACCGGGATCACTACTATCGATCCGCGCTTCAACCTCGGGCACTACGACCCCACGGGGGTCTATCCGAACCTGGGCGCCGGCAACCCGCCCCAGCAGAACTGGATCATCTCGTCGCCCGTCGATGGCGACTACCTGTTCACGCCCACCTTCCATTGCGTTACGAAGGCAACAGAGGCGAAGCTGCGCATCAACGGCACGATCGTCGGCGCCGCCTACCCGATCCCGCTCGGCGACTCGACCCCGGCCGCCAGGAAGATCACGCTGACCAGGGGCATCAACACGCTCCGGTTCGAGCCTGGCGAGCTCCTTCTCGGTTCCTTCGCCCAGGCGACCAACTTCTCCTTTACGAAGGTGTAGCCGGGGCCGATCCCGCTCGCGCGCTGCAGAGCTTGAGAACGCAGAAGGGGGGTAGCAAACGCCAATCGGTCACCCCTTGTAGTTTCTGGCTCCCCGACCTGGGCTCCAGGGATTAACTGACCACTTTCAGCCTCCGCAAGTCATCCGCATACACTGGCAGACACTGGGCGCGAGAGGCATAAACGACCTTCGCACAAGAAATTTGGGTGTCGCATGGGGCTCGTCAGGTTGTCCGCAATCTCATTCGTGATCGCCTTGGCGGCAGTCTCTGCCCAGGCGCAATCTTCGGCCCCGGGATTGAACGGTATCTCGGCCGTTCAACTCATGGTGTTACCTGTCGACGACGAAGCGAGACAGTGTGGAATCAGCGACGACGGGCTCGATGCCGCAGCCCGCATTCCTGTCTCGAACACCAACCTGAAGGCGGTTGCAGACTCGCCGTACTTGCTCAACATACAGACGACCACATCACGCAAGGGCGCTTCAGACTGCACCACGATGATCCAGGTGTCCGCGCTGCGTCCCGCATGGTTTTCGCCGAACCCGGACGCCAAGTCCGGGATGGTCGCGGTCTGGACCAAAGGCACCCTGCTGATCGGCACCGCTTCTACGCACGGACGTCGGACATACGAGGCGATTGAGGGCCTGACCAAGCAGTTCATCGGCGCTTGGCTGCGAGAGAACAACTAGGCTGGTTCCTGTTCGGCCTGCACCGGCGCTGCGGGCCGGACGCCTTTGTCACCATAGGGGCGACGATCGCCGGCACGCCAAGGGTAGGCGAGTGCGCCTGAACTGGCATGGGTTCACTTGAAAAGGCAAAAGGGGTAGCAGGCACTAACCGGCTACCCCTTGCGATTTCTGGCTCCCCGACCTGGGCTCGAACCAGGGACCTGCGGGGGAGGGACCAGGACGTACGAAGCTCGGCGGATGTTGGTCGTAGGAAACCAATTGGACGTGTGCATGCTCGACCTCGGCGATCAGCTGATCGATGGCGAACATGAACTCCTGTCGGTTCCGGTAGGGGCAATCTGTCAGCAACGCGCGAGCGTGCCCGGCAAGCACATCGTCGCATCGAGCGCGCGCCCAGCGCTGTACCTCGCAATCGCCCAAGTGCGCGAGACGTCCCACGTCACCGGCGCGCCTTGCATGCCACAGTGCAGCAAGTACGTCTTCTAAGGCGAGTCGGGCGGATACGCTGTCCTGCATGTTGCATTGCAGCATAAACCTTTGCTGCCTGCAAGTCGCCAAAGTCAGCGTTCCGGCATCGCAGCCTTGCGCAGCCCGTCCTTGAATCGCTTGCTGGTTGGGTGCACTGAACCTTGGTTCAGTGCGGGGCTATTGATAAGCCAATGTGCCGTCGTCTAGGTCTGCTACCGGCATTTCGATCTTCTCTATCGAGTAGTCCTGGTCGTTCAGCCACGGCGCCCGGCTTCCCTGGCGTGGCAGCAAGGCGAGGCTGCGCGCCAAGTAGCCAGGGTTGAAGTTCTCCGGATCTACCCAAGGCTTCAGCGCCATGCTCTGGTCGTGCGGGCGCAGCACCGGCACCACGACTCGAGCATGGAGCACGTCCATCCGATTCAGCAGACGGCAGATCAAGGCGCTTACCAGGTCGGCACGCAGAGTCCAGCTGGCGCGAAAGTAGCCGAACACCCACGCCATGTTGGGCAGCCCGGTGAACATGGTCCCGCGCCACGTGACGGTGTCGCCGAAGTTGAGCGGCTGACCGTCCACGTTGAACCGAATGTCTCCCAGGACGCTCAGCTTGAAGCCAGTTGCGGTTACCACGATGTCGGCTTCCAGCACGCTCCCCGATTTCAGTTGGATGCCCTTCTTGGTAAAGGTTTCGATCTCGTCGGTCACCACGGCCGCCTTGCCTTCGCGCACGCTATTGAAAAGATCGCCATCGGGCACATAGGCGATGCGCTGCTGCCAGGGCCGATAGCGCGGGTTGAAGTGCCTTTCGACGACATCGTCGAAGCCGGGCCCCAGCGCTGTGCGCACGCCGGCGAGCAGATCCTGCCGGGCCGCCTCGGGCTCCGCCACGCAGCGGCGAGTGAAGGCCGCTTGATCGAAGACCACCTTGCGTCGAACGATCTCGTGCGTCCATTCAGCGGGGATATCTAGCTGGCGAAGGGTGTCGGCCAGGGCATTGGCGTTGCGAACGGAGTTGAAAAAGGTGGGGGACCGCTGAAGCATCGTGACATGTTCGCACTGGCCGGCAATTGCCGGGATCAGCGTCGCCGCCGTCGCACCCGAGCCGATGACGACTACCTTCTTACCAGCGAGCTCGAGGTCAGCCGGCCAGCTCTGCGGGTGTACGACGCGGCCCTGGTATTGATCCATCCCGCGCCATTCGGGCACGTAGCCCTCGGAGTGGCGGTAGTAGCCCTGACACATCCAGAGAAAGTTGGCGGTGATCTCGACCGATTGCGATTCGCCGTCGGCACTGACCCGAGTCGCCGAGATATGCCAGCAGCGAGCTTCGCTCGACCAGTCGGCCGCTTGTATGGTGTGGCGATAGCGTATGTGAGGTGCGATGCCGTTCTCGGAAATCACTTCGCCCAGGTACTTCAGAATTTCGGCGCCCGACGCGATCGGCGGACCCGTCCAAGGTTTGAAACCGTAGCCGAATGTGAAGAGGTCGCTGTCAGAGCGGACCCCGGGGTAGCGGTGCGTGCGCCAAGTACCGCCAAAGTCGGCTTGCGACTCCAGAACGACGAACGACTTGCTCGCACAGTGGTGCTGAAGATGCCACGCCGCGCCAATGCCGGAGATTCCCGCTCCGACGATCAGCACGTCGAAGTGCTCGCAGGCATTAGCGGCTCTGGAGGTGGGGCTCAGGGCGGGCTCCTCGTCTGGTGGAACAGCAACATCATTTCGCCTCGAAAGGACGCCGGACCGCCGCCCCCAGATGCGACCGCTGAAGTCGAGTGTGACATGCCTTGACGGCTAGAAGTCAAAGGGCAAGCAATGCTCCGCGGCGATCGGCCTGAGCCCGTGGTTATCGCGAGGCCGACCGGTATGGAATCATTTGCGGAGCCGAGGTCGCCCTGCTGAAGTTCGACCGTTCAGGGCGCAAGCGGGTCGGCAAGTAGATCGTGTTGGTCCCCGCCCTCGAACGTCGAATTTCGAACTACTTGAAGATGAGTTCCTGCAGCTCCATCCCTCCCAGGAACTTGCGCATTGGATTTCGCTCCGCCGATTGAGCCTCCAGCTTTCTCTGGTCTGCTGCGAGCAGCGCTTCGATCTTCTTCTGCTGCGCCAGTTGCTCCGCATTGCTGTAGTAGTCCTTAGATTCCACCGCGAGAATCAGGTCAGGTTCTCCAGCTCGCGGGTTGTTCACTGACAGCACGTGATACGAGACGATGAAACCTTCACGCTTTCCCAATTCGTTGAGCTTCTTCCAGTCGCCCGCAAGATAGTCCATGTAGCGGTTCAGCTGGCCGGGCTCGACCTTGATATGAGTGAAAGTCCAAACGGTTCCCGGTTTGAAGGCCGAGTCTTGAGCCAGCGCCGGGCCGACGGCGGCGATGGAAACGAACAACGCTACGCAGAGACGGCGGAAATGGCGCATACGAATCTCCTCTGTGAGACGCAGGCGGCGTCCACGCCTGCGGAGCATACGTCGCCAGCCGATACATTCACCATGGCCCATGTGGCGATGACTGCCGCCGTTTCACGAGCCGGGAGGGACATACGGTCGGCAAGAAGGAAGCGACGGGCATGACCTTCGCGAAGGAATATTGACAAAGCCAGAACGGCCTGGTGGTCAACCACATGGCCCACGGGACATGCATTGAGCGCGTTCATGCATCCGCCTTTTGTCGATTCCGACGCGCGCTTTCCCGATGAAGCCTCATCGAAGGGAATGGTGCATCCGCGGATGGGCGCATCCTGATCGTCGCCATCCAAAGACGACACGGTGGCGATGCGGCGGGTCACCGGCGCAACATCGGGATCGCTCGACGCCGCGTCTGTAGGCCCACGGACTGTCGGCGTGTCGAATGCGACGGGTCGAGCTAGGGAAACGGCGCGTCCGCTTCACCACTATAGTGCCGAGCATGTCGCTGCTGGAGGCTCTCGGCCTCAGGTTACCGCGTTCTCGGTCCGCGCCGCCACCGGCCGGCGGACTGCAGTTCCTGCCCGACGAAGGCAAGGAGGTGTCGCAGCGCGGCGAACTCAAGAAGGACCTCATCGACTCGGCGACTGCGAAGCGAGTCACGCAGGGCGACCTGTCCGCCCAGCTCGGCCTGAAGGCCGACGCGGAGGCTCATTTTGCGGCCGCGGCGAATGCGCTGCGCGCTACGCGCGAGAAGGACGCTCGACAGGCGCGCGAAGACGCCCGCAAGGCGATCGCGACGCTCGAGGTGCATGCACAGAAGCAGGCCGCGAATACGGCGATCGCCGATGCACGCGCGAAGCTGGCGGCCTTCGATGCGGCAGCCACGAAGCAGGCCTGGCCCGACGCAATGCGGCGCGCGCTCGAGGCGCGGCTAATTGCGACGCGCGGAGTCGCGTTCGCCGACGAGGTAGGAGTCTTCAAGGCCGAACGTGCCTCGGTCGTCGCGCAGGTTTTCGGTGTCGACCGGCTGCTGCCCGCCACCCAGGTCACGGCCCTGAAGGAGGGACTCGTCAAGGTCGACAAGCTGGTGATCGGGCCACCGCCCGATCTCGTCAACGCGGGCACGGCCCTCGAACTGCTGCGCGCGACCGCGGTGACGACTTACCGCGACATGCTCGATTACGTGAAGAACAGGCTGGCGCAGATCGACGGGGTGGGTGCCGATGCGCGCGCCGCCGTCGGACCCGACCTGGACCGTGCCCGGGCGCAGGTCGCCGAGGCCGACGCGGCGTTCGCCGCCGGCGAGTGGGCGCACAGCCTCGCCGCCGCCCAGGCCGCCCGCGATCTTCTCGCTCCGGGCGGGCGTGTCGCGGCGCGCCGGCAAATGTTCGACGACCAGCGTGCGACCGCGCTTGCGAAGGTGGCGCAGGTCAAGGCGCGACCCGAGATCCAGAACCAGACCGCCGAACTCGAACAGCGCATCGCCGCAGCCGACCGGCTCGCGGAGCCCGCGACGCGCCAGTACGAGCAGGCGACGAAGGCGCTCCAGGGCGTAGCAGAGCGGGCCGGCGTGTGGTTGTCGCTCGGCGGCACGCTGATGGAGACGCGCGCGCTGGAGAGCCAGGCAAAGCAGAACCTCGACGCGCTGGACGCCGGCCCGGCCGCGGCGGCCACCGCGACGGAATCGTTGCGCAAGTCCGCACGCGCGCGGCTGGCCGAAGTCGCGGCGGCTGCCGCGCTGCTGCCTGGAGGCAACGATCCCGCGCGCGCCGTCGAGACAATGAACGCGGCGGCGCGCCACGCCTTTCAGGATGCCGCGCAGGCGAAGGCGCTCGCCGCGAGCCTCGGCCCGGCGCTTGCAGCTGGGGAAGTCGCGGCCAAGGGCGGCAAGGTCGCCACGATCCGGAAGGCGCTCGACGCACTGCGTCCCGATGTCCGCAAGGCGGAGGCCGCGAAGCCGGCGCCGCCGGCCGACGCCATGCTGCAACGCGCTCGCAGCGCGGTCGCGGCGTGCGATGCGGCGCTCGCCAAGAACGATGCGGCGGCGGCGGCCGATGCGCTCGGCAAGGCCTCGGCGGCGCTGACCGAGGCGCGCGGCGCGGCGGTCGCGGCCCAGCATTCGCTGGGGCCGCTTGCGGCCGTCGAAAAGCTCGGTCAGCGCCTGCACGCGCTGCCGACGGCGGCGCACCTCACGAAGGTGCTGGACGAATTCGACCGAGCGCTCGAGGCCGCACGCAAGGCCGAGGGTGCCGATCGTATCGAGAAGGTCCGCATGGCCGAGGCAGCGGCGGCCGTGGTCCAGCACGCGGGTGCCGATCGGCAGGACTTCGACGACGAGGCCCAGGTGGTCGACGGCCTGGTGGCCGGCGTCGGCTTCTTCGGCCTGCGCGACGAGCTGGCGATGCGTGTCGCCGCCGTGCGCGCCAAGGCCGATGCGCGGGAGCTCGGCCTGGCGCGCAAGCAACTGCACCGCCTGCACACCGAGGCCTCCAAGGCGCGCGTGACGGCGCTTGCGATGGCGAAGGCGACCGACGCGACGATCGCCGAGGTCACCCGGCTGGCCCAGGAACTCGCGGCGCAGGGCCACGGCGACGAGGTCGACCACATGATCGACAAGCTGCCGGCCGGCACCGATCCGCGCACCGCCGCGGCGATCGCGCAGGGCCGATTCGGCGTCGAATTCGAGGCCGACGCGGCCGGACCGAAGGACAAGGAGCTGGCCTCGCTGCAGGCCATCTGCCGCATGCTCGCGGCGGTGAAGCAGGACGTGCTCGGCAACGCCAGCCTGAAGCACCTCAAGCACACCGACCGGCTGCCGCCCACGGCCGGCGGCATGTACACGCAGGAGCAGGCGACGATGAGCCTGGAGGGTCGCCCGAAGGCGAACGCCCAGCAGTTCGGGGCCAATCTGGTCGCGCCGGCGGGCCCGCCGGGCCCGCCCGGATCGCCGCCGCCGCCGAACGTGAAGCAGCTGCCGGGCAACATCGACAAGCGGTTCCAGCCGGCCGACGACACGCCGGTCGATGTGCTCGACTGGTCGTCGCTGCACGAAGTCGGCCATGGCCTGGACGACAAGCACACCTACATGCTGCGACATCAATCTCGGGACGACCACGGCAAGTGGACGTCCTACGGCGGGAACGTGCAGCCGATTGCCGACGTCGTCGGCGCGCACTTCAAGTTCGACTCCACGCCCGAGCAGCGCCGCTATGTGCTGGATTCGTTGATGAGCATGCCGCCGGTCGACCCGCCGGCGCCGGACGCGAAGACCGACTGGGCCAAGCGAAAGAGGGACTTCGACAACTGGCTCGCGATCGCGACTTCGAAGGACGTGTTCCGCCGCCAGTCCGACTGCGACAAGATCTGCATCGGCACGCTCATCTACCACGAGGCCTATCCGCGCCAGTGGGTCAGCTACCTCGCCGCGGCGCGACAGGAGGGCCTCACCGGGTATCAGTTCCGCCACCCGGGCGAGTGGTTCGCGGAGCTGTACGCGGGCTACAAGTCGAAGAAGCTGCGCCCGGACCATCCGGCACGCAAGTTCCTCGAGGAGCTGTCGCCCTGACGCGCGAGACCGGAGCCGGCGGTGTCGATCTTCCAGCGCACGACCGTGACCTGTCCCGCCTGTGACGGGGAGGTCGCCTTCGATCTCGCGGTCAGCGTCAGCGCCGACCGGCGGCCCGACCTGCGCGAAGCCATTCTGGCCGGTACGTTCCAGCGCGAACCTTGCCCGCTGTGCGGCGCGGCCTTCCGTGTCGAGCCCGAGTTCACGTACCTTGACCTCGGCCGCCGCCAGTACATCGGCGCGTGGCCGTGTGCACGTCGCGCAGACTGGCGCGCCGCCGCGGCGCGCACGCAGGCCGGCTTCGACCGCGCGTTTGGCGCGCAGGCCGCCGGGGCCGCACGCGAGATCGGCGACGCGCTCGCGCTGCGCGTCGTGTTCGGCTGGCCGGCGCTGGTCGAGAAGATCCTCGCCGCCGGCAACGGCCTCGACGACCTTCTCCTCGAGGCGGCGAAGGTGGCGCTGCTCGGCCAGCTGGCGACAGCACCGCTGCCCGGCCGGCGCGAGCTGCGTCTCGTCGCGGTCGACGACGCCGAGCTCACCTTCGGCTGGGTGAGCGCCAGGCAAGGGCGCGCGCAACGGCTCGTGCAGTTGCCACGCACGCTGATCGACGAAATCGGTGCCGAGCCCAGCGCGTGGCAGCGCCTCTTCGACCAAGTGGCCGATGGGCCGGTGGTCGACTTCCAGCGCGAGATGCTAGCGGCCTGAGCGTCGCCGCGCGGCACTTCAGCACAGGCGCTGTTCGATCAGGTCGCCGACCTCGTCGGCCCGCTCGGTGACCACGTCCTTGCCCGCCATCGTCACGAGCGCGGTGTCGACCCGGCTCCAGCCGCGTTCGCGCCGCGCCGCGTAGGGTGACTTCTCGCCCACGGCCACGAGCAGCGGCGTGTCGGTACTTCCCAAGCGCGAGCCGGGTCCGTCGCTCGGGCCGCTTGGCGACGTAGCTAGGTCAGCCTGAGTCAGCCCGACCGCGCTGAGGGCGCGGCTGAACGCAGCCTCCGACCCGTAGCCCATTGCCTGCGCGACCGCAACCGGCTTGGATCCTGACTTCGCAAGCTCGTGTGTTGCCAGCTGCATGGCAAAAGTTCACCCGCTCGGCGACATGATCGATACGATGCGTTGATACGATGAGGGCCGCTCCGTGGAAAGACCTTCTTCTTCTCGGCGCTGGTTTGGCAACGCGCCGGCCTTGTGTGCGGTGGCGTTTGCCGTCTCAGCATGGGCGTTGCCGGTTTCTGCGCAGTCCCCAGCTGACCGTCTCGCTCGCGGCCGCTACCTCGTGGAGACCATCGGAGTCTGCGGGCACTGTCACACGCCGCAAACGCTCCAGGAGGGTCGACAGGTGGACCTGCCGGGCATGCACCTCGCGGGAGGCTACGGCTTCGACAATCCAGTCCTCGGTCGTTGGGTCGGAGCGAATATCACTTCCGACCCCGAAACGGGAATCGGCCGCTGGACGGAGGCCCAGATCGCCACTGCGATTCGCGAAGGAAAGCGGCCGGACGGGAGCACCGTCGGACCGCCGATGCCTTTTGCGCACCTTCGCAAGATTTCCGATGCTGACGTGTCTGCCATGGCGGCGTACCTCAAGTCCGTTCCGCCGGTTCGACACGTCGTCGAGCGCCCCGAGTACCGCATCAACTTGCCGGCGAACTGGGGACCGCCGGTGTCAGGCCAGGCAGGGCCGCCCGGTGGTGACCCGGTATTGCGAGGCGCCTACCTCGCCGAAGTCGGCCACTGCATGGACTGTCACACGCCCAATCGGCCGGGCGGAGGAGGGCGCGATTGGTCACGCACCGGCGCGGGAGGCCGTCCGGCCACCGGTCTGGCGGGTCCGGTCATGGCGGCCAACATCACGCCCCACCCCGAGCGGGGCATCGGCAAATGGACTGATCAGCAGATCGTCAGGGCGATGACGGAAGGTGTCTCCGCGGACGGGCGCCGACTCCTTCCTCCCATGCCATTCGCCAACTACGCGCAGATGACGCCGAGTGACCTGGCAGACTTGGTGGCGTACCTTCGTTCTTTGCCGGCGCAGCCATAGTCTCGAAGTGCCGGCAAGGCGCTTGGCGCTCGCGCCAGGAGTTGCGTCGGACTGCGGGAAGGAAATCGACCCGAGGAAGCAGGGCGCTTCTCGGGCCGATTCAACATAGCCAAAACGCAGCCAATTTCTGCCCTCTCAGGGCCCGTGGAGTGCTCGCAGCGCGGATCAGACCTCGAGATATTTCTCGCGCGCCGCGCGATCGTCCTTCAGCTCGTCGACGGTACCGTTGAAGCCGATATGCGCCTTGCCCATCAGGTAGACCCGGTGCGCGAGCGACAGCGCGACCTTCAGGTTGTGCTCGACGAGCAGGATGGATACGCCCGCACGGTTGATCTCGGCGAGGACGTTGCGAACCTCCTTGACCATCAGCGGCGCCAGGCCTTCGGTCGGCTCGTCGACGAGCAAGAGCCTCGGGTTGCCCATCAGCGAGCGGCCGATGGCCAGCAGCTGCTGCTCGCCGCCGGACAGGAAGCGCCCTTTCTGATCCTTGCGATCTTTCAGCCGTGGGAAGTGATGGAAGATGCGTTCGACGGTCCAGACCCGGGGATCGTCGGGATTCGAGATCCTGCCGCCCTTGATCCCCAGCGACAGGTTGTCGAGCACCGAGAGCTCCGGGAAGATGCGCCGCTCCTCGGGCACGTAGCCGATTCCCGCACGGGCGACCCTGAAGGGGGCGGCGCCGGTGATCTCGCGCTCGTCGAACGTCACCGAACCGGAGCGCGCCTTGACCAGGCCCATGACGGTCTTCAAGGTGGTGCTCTTGCCCATGCCGTTTCGGCCCAGCAAGGCGACAAGCTCGCCCTGGGCGACGTCGAGGCTGATCCCCTGCAGCACGTGGCTCGCACCGTAGTAGGTGTTCAGGTCGCGGATCTGCAGCAGCATGCGGCTCACACCTCGAGATCGCCCAGGTAGGCGTCCTTGACCGCCTGGTTGTGGCGAATCTCTGTCGGCGTCCCGGTGGCGAGGATCTCGCCGCGATGCAGCACCGTGATGCGGTCGGCCAGCGAGAAGACGACGTCCATGTCGTGCTCGATCAGCACCACCGTCTTGCCTTCGGTCAGCCGCCGGACGAGATCGACCGCGTAGTGCGTCTCGTCACGCGACATTCCGGCGGCGAACTCGTCGAGCATCACCAGCTCGGGGTCGGTCGCCAGCGCCAGGCTGATTTCGAGCGCGCGATGTTTGCCGTAGGACAGGGCGCTCGCCGCACGATCGCGCTCGGCCGTGAGATTGATCCGATCGAGAACCGCCTCGGTCTCGCGCGTGATCTCGCGCATCTTGTCGACCGAGCGGAACAGGCTGAAGCGGATGCCGCGCTTGGACAGGATCGCCAGGCGGATGTTCTGGAACGCGCTCAGCCTGCCGAACGTGCTGGTGATCTGGAAGGAGCGGCCCATGCCGATGCGCGACAGCTCGTTCGGCGCCCACCCGGTGACGTCGCGCCCCTTGAAGAACACCTGCCCGCGGCTCGGTGCGTAGGTGCCGGTGACAACGTTGAAGAGTGTCGTCTTGCCCGCGCCGTTCGGTCCGATGAGGGCGTGCCGCTCGCCGTCCCTGATCTGCAGGTTGACGTCCGAGAGCACCTGCAGCCCGCTGAAGTCGTGGAACAGTCCTCTGGTCTCCAGGATGTTCATGCGGCCCTCTGCACCGCGTCGCGTGCAGTCCGGCCCGCAAGCCATTTTTGCTTGAGCATCTTCGCGGTGCCGAGCACTCCCAGCGGCGCGAACATGATGACGAACACGAAGATCAGCCCGATCACGAGCTCGACCCGCTCGGTGAAGCGGCTGGTCACCTCCTCGATGACCAGGAACAGCGCAGTGCCCAGGATCGGTCCCATGAAGCTGCCGATGCCGCCGATCATGATGTTGATGATCGGCGCGAAGGAGACCAGCGCGCCGAACGCTCCGTCGGCCGAGACCAGGTTGTGGAACAGGCCGTACAGCGATCCGGACACGCCGGCGAAGGCGGCGGATACGAGGTAGATCACCGCCTTCGATTGCGGCACCTTGAATCCGAGGTAGTCGGTGCGCTTGGCATTCTCGCGGATCGCGAGCTGGACCTGGCCGAATGGCGTCTTCGTGAAGAACCACATCAGCCACAGGCTCAGCGCGAGCAGGACGATCGCGAAATAGTAGAAGTTCTGCGGCGAATCCTTCATCGGCAGCGAGGCGACGCCGGGGATGTTCAGCGGCGGAATCGGGAAGTTGCCGATCCCGTCCTCGCCGCCAGTGATCGCTCTGAGCTTGAG
>Ga0157379_10000181_pt1 | contig 47819 bp, 58 predicted proteins | sample S25metaG_FD_121802 | JGI IMG/M metagenome (GOLD analysis project Ga0157379, IMG submission 121802) | Switchgrass rhizosphere microbial communities from Kellogg Biological Station, Michigan, USA - S2-5 metaG | ecosystem: Host-associated > Plants > Roots > Rhizosphere > Soil | place: USA... | reverse complement strand
CGCGAGCTATCAACCAGCGTCGAGTCGCCCGGCGCTGCCTGATTGACGTGCAACGCTTGCAGGGGGTTTACCAGCACGCAGGCAATGTCTTTGCGGGTGCGCAATACCTGCAGCGTGTCGTCATCCATTTCCTTCAGCGTATATGTCTCGCGCTGCGTGGTGGGATTGCCCACACCGGGCTGCACATCACCCCACCAGCCGTGATAAGCGCCGCAGAAGCGCACCACATGCGTTCGACGCGTGTGATAGCGCGCCAGCCGCACTGCCTGCATAACTGCCTCGGTTCCCGACATATGAAACGATACTTCGTCCATGCCGGACAGCTCGCACAAGCGTCGCACGTTGTAAGCCAGCGAAGGATGATACGCGCCGAGCACCGGACCTAAATCACGCGCCTGGGCCATGCCGCGTTCGATGCAACCTTTATAAAAGTCGTAACCGAATACATTCACGCCGTAAGAGCCGGTGAGATCGTAAAAGCGATTGCCGTCGAGATCGGTCACCGTCACGCCATCGGCAGCTTGCAAAAACGAACCGCCACGCAGGTGCGTGCGCACCACACTGCTGTATTGATACGGCACGCGATAACGCGCTGTGAATTGCATATCGGAAACGTTCTGCGTGGTTTGACGCGACAGCGTGGCAGTACGCTCGAATCGTTCCGCATAGATCTGTGCCAGACGCAGGAAGCCGGCACGACGCTGCGCGGTAACGTCCGCCGGTGCATCGTCGCTACGGAAAAATTCTTCATCATCGTATTCGTAGAACGGCACCCACGCCGCCATGCGACGCGCCATGCGCGAATGGCCGGTAAGCGACGGATGTTTGGCGCGGGATAGTTGTAACCGCACCATGATTTTTCTGGTCAGCAGCGTCATTGCCGCCGCACCAGCTATATACAAGGGAATGCTCTGATTCACAGCGTCGGGTTCATGGTTGTCTTTGTCGCAACCGTAGTTCAATTTCATGACAAAGCGATGACGCGCTTATCTTCCGGGAACCCTCTGCCTCTGTCCCATCAATTCACTCTCTCCGTTCGCCCTGACCCCGTCGAAGGGTTCTTGATCGTCAAGAATGCTTCGGGGTCAGCACGAACGGACTATAAGTCTGTATGAGTCATTTCGTCTCCGCATTGTCATCATTGCGTAGTACAACGGCCGCGCCCCGGTGCGCGTACATGAGGATTGTTCGAAGCGATGAGTTCCACCCCAACCTTGCGTAATACCATTGCACAGATCGCGCAGCATGAAGATCTCAACTTTCTGCTCACTAATCGCATTCCGCGTCGCAGCCTGACCCGCTTCATGGGATGGTTCAGCAAGATCGAACAACCGCTGGTGCGCGACGCGTCCATTGCCTTGTGGCGCTTGTTTTCCGATCTTGATTTGAGTGAAGCAAAAAAGCAGCGCTTCACCAGCATGCATGATTGCTTCACACGCGAGTTGCGCGAAGGGGCTCGATGTATTGATCAGGATCCGCGCGTGCTGACCAGTCCCAGTGATGGCATCGTTGGCGCATCCGGCGATATCCGCGGCGTCGAGTTGCTGCAGGCCAAAGGTTTTCCTTACACGCTGATGGAGCTGCTCGGCGATCAGCAACTGGTCGATTACTATCGCGATGGCAGTTACGTGACGCTGCGACTCACCGCGGGCATGTACCACCGTTTTCATGCGCCCGCTGCGTGTCGCGTCGCGCAGGTGAACTACATTTCCGGCGACACCTGGAATGTCAATCCGATCGCGCTCAAGCGTGTCGAGAAGTTGTTCTGCAAGAACGAACGCGCAGTGATTCGGACTCGGCTGGATGCAACCGGACAGTTATTAACGCTGGTGCCGGTGGCCGCAGTGCTGGTCGCCAGCATTCGCTTGCACTTTATCGATGTGTTGCTGCATCTGAAGTATCGCGGCCCGAATCGCATTGCCTGTGATGCTGAATTCGCACGCGGGCAGGAGATGGGCTGGTTCCAGCACGGTTCGACCATCATCGTTTTTGCGCCCCAGGGCTTTTCATTGCATTCATCATTGCGCGAAGGCGGTCGCGTCCGGATGGGGCAGGCGTTAATGACGTTGCCGGGGAATCATTAACCGGCAACGCTTGTTGCTTGATGAGTAGGCGAGGATGAAGACACTTCGACACGCTGCGCTGCTCAGTGACCGGAGGGCAACTTATTCGTAGGGGTGGTTCGCGAGCCGCGCTCCGCAGATTGATGACAGGTCGCTCGCGAGCGACCCCTATGCCAATCATCCGGTCACTGAGCAGCGCAGCGTGTCGAAGTGTCCGGCGATCTCCTTTAAAAGATTCGATAGCCGAGCTCGTCAGCACCGGCCGACAACATCTTTGCATCGCTGAACACGTGCAAAGCACTGCGTACCGCGGCAGCTCGTATTGCTTTGTATGTCAGTTAGTTCACACTGCATCGCTCGTGAACATCCTAACCGTCAACGTCGGCAGCTCTTCGATACGACTGGCTCTGTATGACAGTCGCAATGGTCAATGCGTCGACTCCGTACACTGGCCGGATCACGAGGTCAGCGCTGCGCAAAGATTGCAGGAATTCACCGGCAAACATGCTGCTGTGCATGTAGATGCGATCGGTCATCGTGTCGTGCATGGCGGCGATACATTTACTCACTCAGTGACCATCGATGCGCCAGTAGAGACACGCATCGAGCAACTGGGCGCGCTTGCGCCCTTGCACAATCCGCTGGCGCTTAAGTGGATACGCGCATGCCGTTCCGTGTTTGGCGAAGTGGTAAGGCAGATTGCGGTCTTCGATACTGCATTCTTCGCCGCACTGCCCGAGATGGCGCGCTGTTATGCCATTCCACATGCGCTTGCTGAACGCCATCATCTGCATCGTTATGGTTTTCACGGCTTGGCGCATCGCGGCATGTGGCAACAATGGCGCCAGTTGCCGGAGGCTGCAGCGACGCAGGGTCGGGTCATCTCGCTGCAATTGGGTTCCGGATGTTCGATCGCAGCCATACGCGATGGCCGGCCGATCGATACGTCGATGGGTTACTCGCCGCTGGAAGGATTGGTAATGGCGACGCGTCCCGGTGATATCGATGCCGGCGTGGTGCTGGCGTTGCAACAGCAAGCGGGGCTTGATGCGAAGCAAGTGGAAGACCTGCTGAATCATGCCAGTGGCTTGTCAGGCATGTCGGCGCTGAGTGGTGACCTGCGTGCACTGTTGCAATCCAGCGAGCCGCTGCCGACGTTGGCCGTGAACGTGTATTGCTATCGCATACGCAAGTACATCGGTGCCTATCTGGCAGCCTTGGGCGGCGCCGATGCGGTGCTTATCGGCGGTGGAGTAGGGGAACATTTACCGGAGATTCGCCGCCGCATGCTGGCCGACATGCAGTGGGCCGGACTTGCCATCGACGCCACATTAAATGCAGCGGCGATCGGCGTACCGGCGCGTATCGATGCACAGGGTAGTCATATTGCCGTGCATGTATTGCCGGTGGACGAAGGACAGATATTGCTGGATGAAGTAATGCAGTTGCTGCAAGCCCGTTCCTGAACATCTTCGACTTAGGAAGGTTTGATTTATTCCCGTTCGCGTTGAGCCGGTCGAAACGTTCTTTGGTTTTGTTGAAGCATCCTTCGGCACGCTGCGCTGCTCAGGACGAACGGAATTAATCGGCACCTCCCTTACACGTCTTGTGGAGACAACTATATGCAGACAGCGATGACAGATGTTTCAGACAACGAACTTGCCGACATGCATGCGTGGTGGCGCGCGGCCAATTATTTATCGGTGGGGCAGATCTATCTGCTCGATAATCCATTGCTGCGTGAACGGCTGCGGCCTGAACACATCAAGCCACGTTTGCTCGGCCACTGGGGAACTACGCCGGGTTTGAATTTTATTTACGTGCATTTGAATCGCCTGATCCGTCAACACGGCACGCAAGTGTTATCCATCATCGGCCCCGGTCATGGTGGACCCGGCATCGTCGCCAACACCTGGCTTGAAGGTACTTACAGCGAGCTGTATCCGAAGATCACGCAAGACGCTGTCGGCATGAAACAGTTGTTTCACCAGTTTTCGTTTCCAGGCGGCATCGGCAGTCATGTCACGCCGGAAACACCGGGATCGATTCACGAAGGCGGTGAACTGGGTTATTCACTGGCGCATGCCTATGGTGCTGCCTTCGATAATCCCAATCTGCTGGTTGCCTGCGTCATCGGCGATGGTGAAGCAGAGACGGGTCCGCTCGCCACTGCTTGGCACTCCAACAAATTTATCGATCCGGCACGCGATGGCGCAGTGCTGCCGATTCTGCATCTGAATGGTTACAAAATCGCGAATCCAACGGTGCTGGCGCGCATCTCGCGCGATGAACTGCGTGCGTTGCTGGAAGGCTATGGCTACAAACCTTACTTCGTCGAAGGCGACGATCCTGAGCAGATGCATCGCTTGATGGCGCAGACGCTCGACCAGATATTGATCGAGATCAGACGCATTCAACATGCAGCGCGCGATGCTGGCATTATCGAACGACCCACTTGGCCAATGATGGTGTTGGCATCGCCCAAAGGCTGGACCGGGCCCAAGGCAGTCGATGGCAAACCCACGGAAGGTAACTGGCGTTCACATCAAGTGCCGTTGGCTAATGTCAGAAATAACGCTGCACACCTGCATCTGCTCGAACAATGGCTGCACAGTTATGCGCCGAATGAATTGTTCGATGCGAATGGCGTGCCTATAGAAGCGATTCGTCGTCTCGCGCCGCAAGGCACACAACGTCTCGGCGCCACGCCCTATGCCAATGGCGGCGTGTTGTTGCAGGACTTGAAGCTGCCATCCACGAAAGAACATAGCCTGGCCGTGCCCAAACCCGGCGCGGTTGCCATCGAAAGCACTTATCGCATGGGAGAGTATTTGCGCGATGTCATGCGCCTGAATGAAGACACGCAAAATTTTCGTGTATTCGGCCCTGATGAAACCGCATCCAATCGCCTGCAGGCGATATTCGAAGTCAGTGATCGCACCTGGATGGCCGACTACAAAGCAGCAGACGATCACTTAAGCCCGACGGGACGAGTGATGGAGATTCTTTCCGAACATACCTGCCAAGGTTGGCTGGAAGGCTATCTGCTCACCGGGCGACATGGATTGTTCTCCTGCTATGAGGCGTTCATTCATATTGTCGATTCCATGTTCAATCAGCATGCCAAGTGGTTGAAGGTAGCGAATGAGATACCGTGGCGTCGTCCCATTGCATCGCTGAATATCCTGTTGACCTCGCATGTATGGCGTCAGGATCACAATGGCTTTTCGCATCAGGACCCCGGCTTCATCGATCATGTGATCAACAAGAAAGCCAGCATCATTCGCGTGTACTTGCCGCCCGACGCCAATACCTTGCTGTGGGTCACCGAACACTGTCTGGTATCGCGTAATCGCGTCAATGTCATCGTTGCCGGCAAACATCCCGAACCGCAATGGCTGGATTGGGAGACAGCAGCAAGACATTGCGCTGCCGGCGCCGGCATTTTTGAATTCGCCAGCAATGCCGGCGATCAAGAACCCGATGTGGTGCTGGCTTGTGCCGGTGATGTGCCGACGCTTGAAGTACTCGCGGCGACCGCGCTGCTACGCCAGCTTGCGCCGCAACTTAAAGTGCGCGTGGTCAATGTGGTCGACTTGATGATCTTGCAGCCTGAGGAAGAACATCCGCATGGTTGGTCGAATGAGCGCTTCGACGCCCTGTTCACTAAGAACAAACCCATCATCTTTGCGTATCACGGCTATCCCACATTGATTCATCGACTCACTTATCGCCGTACCAATCACGACAACCTGCACGTGCGTGGTTACAAGGAAGAGGGCACGACGACGACGCCATTCGATATGGCTGTCCTGAATCAACTGGATCGCTTTACCCTAGTGCACGACGTAGCCAAGCGCGTGCCATCACTGGCTGCGCAAACAAGGGATATCGAACACTTCGTGCAGGAACGATTGGCCGAGCACCGCGCATACATTACGCAGCATGGCGAGGATATGCCGGCCATACGTGATTGGCACTGGCCGGGATGAATATCGTGATCAATGGAATTACGGGACTACCTGTAGGAGCGACCTCTGGTCGCGATTAATCATTCGCGACCAGAGGCCGCTCCTACAGTGATCATCGCGAACTGACAGATGTGAGCATACCCTTACACATATATCGGCAACGGATGACCTGAAAGATAAGTGTCTCTCGCTTAAGTTGTCACGTAGATTTCTGCGGCTAAGGCTGTTAATCGCCAATTTATAGAGGTGTGTATGAAACGTGAGGCTACCGGCAAAACCAAAAAGCCGGCCACCAATCCGAAAGTCAACATGAGTGCCGAGGATGGCGACTTGACCAGTGATCCGCGCGTAGTGAGTACGACGTTGGTGGCGACGAAACCGCAGATCGACCGCCAGCAATTAATTGCCGAAGCGGCGTATCACCATGCAGAAGCACGTGGCTTCGAACCAGGACATGAGATTGAAGATTGGCTGGCTGCGGAAGCGGAAGTCGATGCACGGCTCAGCAGCGAAGGGGTTGTCTATTGAGCCGCTCTGTAAGGAGCGGATTTATTCCGTTCGTCCTGAGCAGCGCAGCGTGTCGAAGCATTCATGTGCAGAATCGAGAAGCGTTTCGACACGCTTCGCTGCTCAACGCGAACAGAAAATTCATCAGAGGCTTGTTAATACAAAGGCGTGTTATTCGCTTCATGCCACGCTAGTATGCCGCGCCACACTTCCTGTGCGGTTTCGGCGTACCAGAACAGATCGCGATCCTCAGCTTCAATCACGCCCTCTGCAACGAGATAGTCGAAGTTAACAGCCTGTTGCCAATATTCCTTGCCCACCAGCACCACCGGCATGGGTTTGATCGTGCGAGTTTGAATCAGGGTTAATGCTTCAAACAATTCATCGAAGGTGCCGTAGCCGCCGGGGAATGCGATCAGCGCTTTTGCACGCATCAGGAAGTGCATCTTGCGCATGCCGAAGTAGTGAAAGCGAAAACATAGATCAGGGCTGACGTAGGGATTGGGATATTGTTCATGCGGCAGCGTGATGTTCAGTCCGATGGAGCGCGCACCGACGTCGAACGCGCCGCGATTGGCTGCTTCCATTGCGCCGGGTCCACCTCCCGTGATCAATGTCACGCGACAATCATGAGGTCCCGCGCCGGCAGAGCCGATCAAGGTGCCCAACTCGCGCGCCACGTCGTAGTAGTGGCTCTTGGCCAGTATGCGTTGCGCCACCGCCAGCTTGTGTTGCAATGCTTTGTTGTCGGCATCTTCGGCAAGTAGTTGCTGTAATCGAGTGACTTCCAGTTGCGCAGCCGCGGGTTCGCGCAACCGCGTACTGCCGAACACGACGATGGTGCATTCGATACCGTCGTTGTGCAGAATCAATTCGGGCTTCATATAGTCGATCTGCAAACGCACTGCGCGCGTAGCGTCGAGACCGAGGAAATCCACATCGTGATCGGCCTGCCGATAGTTCGGATGATTCAGAATGGCCTGTACACGTTGCAACGCCTGCGGATCTTCGTTGGCCGGCTTGATACGTTGCGATGGCAGCGGTTCATTGCGTTGCTGTGGGTGCGGAGGTTCAGGTGTGTTTGGTGGGGGCGCTTGTTTGATTTCGGACATATCATGTGACCGTTGTTATTGATGTTAGAGCCTGTTGAAAATCTCGCTGAAGGGCGCATTGCTGCGTTGAAATGGGCTGAAAAATACTCACGTACTATTTGTACGCTGCGTTTTTCCAGCCCATTTCGCCTTGCACTGCATCCCTTGATCGAGATTTTGAACAGGCTCGAACCAACCTGGGAGCGACTGTATGCAACTCAAACAATTCCGTGTCAAACCCGACCAGAAGATCAAGCTCAAGGATTGGCCAACGCGAATTGAACCTGCTTATAAATCGAAGCAGGATTATGCCGAACGTCTGCAGGAACAAAGCAAGGCCATGCGCGAATTGCAGGGCAAGTTGTATGCCGACAATCGGCAGGCGCTGCTGATCATTTTTCAGGCAATGGATGCCGCCGGCAAGGACAGCGCCATCAAGCATGTGATGTCCGGCGTGAATCCACAAGGCTGTCAGGTATTCAGCTTCAAGCATCCCAGTTCCGAAGAACTGGATCATGACTTTCTCTGGCGCACCACGCGCTCGCTGCCGGAACGCGGGCGCATCGGCATTTTCAATCGCTCTTACTACGAGGAAGTCCTTATCGTGCGCGTGCATCCCGAGTTGTTGCAAGCACAAGGATTCAATGTCACCGAGCAAGACATGGATCAGCTATGGCTGGATCGTTATCGTTCCATCACGGAAATGGAGGCGCATCTGTCGCGCAACGGCACGCGCATCATCAAGTTCTTTCTGCATCTCTCGCACGAAGAACAGCGACAACGCTTTTTGAGCCGTATCGAAGAACCGGAGAAGAACTGGAAGTTCAGTCTCGATGATCTGAAAGAACGCGGTTACTGGAAACAATATATGCACGCTTATGCCGCGTGCATGAGCGCCACCAGCACAAAAGACTCACCCTGGTACATCGTGCCCGCCGATGACAAGGAAAACGCACGCTTGATCATTGCCGACATCATTGTCGATACGTTGAAAGATATGAAGCTTGAGTATCCGACGCTCGGTGCCGAACAGGAACGCGAGTTAGCGAAGGCGAAAAAGATGTTGGTGCAGGAGAGGGAGTAAGGGTTTGATGTTTAACGTTGAGGCTGTACGCAACATTCAGGCGACTACGGCGACGAATGATATTCGTTTGGCGAATTAACTAAGTTGTCATCCTCGCGAATGCGGGGATCTAGTCAATATTCGTGTCGCAACGCGACTCATTACAAAACTAGATTCCCGCGTGCGCGGGAATGACGGTTGTGGCGACTGTTCTCGGTACAGTCTCAAGTCGTCAGTGACTACATCGTCCCCGACACCGAAAACGGTCTGCGTCCCTGCGCATCGGGGGGACCTAGATACTGCATGCCATCGGCAAAACCCGGCGGCGCATTGCCACGTGCGGCGACCATGGTGTCGAGTTGATAACTGCGATCGGCTGCAAACTTGATGGTGCCGGTCACATCCAGCGCTGCGTCTTGCAACGATTCCAACGTGCCCATCAAAGTATTGGCGGATGCGTTGTCAGCGGGAAATTTAAGGCGATACGCGCCGATGTTGCTGGGCTGGCGTGCGGGGCCGGTCACGTCGATGAGATCCAGGGTGCCTTGCGCAGCGATCGGCCAGCCCTGTTTAATTTCCACTTTGTTCAACTTGGCTTGTGCCTTGCCCACCCAACCACCGGGCAAGCCGCCGTTACCGACAATGGATTGCAGCGGCAATGATGCCGATACGTCGCTGAGAATGATGTTGCCCGACAACGCCACGGCCACGCGCGCATCGGCGAAGCCATCGGCTTGTTTGAGCTTGATATCGGCCGCCAACTTGCCGGTGAACAATGGCAAGAAGCGCAACTGCCATTCGGCATTGCCAAGATTCAGCACGCCCACTTGCAAGCCAGTGACTTGACCATGCCATACGCTGCCACTGGTGGCGCTGCTGATCACGCCATGTTTGGCGAGACGCGCCGTAATCAATGAAGCGGGCAGGGTGATCAGCAGAAACAACACATAGGCGACAACGCCCGCTGTGATCCACTTGCCGCGCGACGACAGCTTCATGATCAACCGCCGCGGCTCAGTTGCAGGCTGACATTGACCTGGCCAGATTGCGCGCTGCGATTGATCTCGGCGGCTTTGACATGAATGCCATAGTCCTTTTGCAATGCGCCCAACCACAACACCAGCGCATCGAACTGCACGTTTTCAAAACGCACGCGCACACCATTTTCGCCGTCGGGAGTCTGGCCGGTTAGTGAACCGGCAATGCCGCCGCCACTGGCAGAATTGGCAATCAATACCACCATCGATTCATTGCTGTTTGCAGCTGTGGGCATGGCGCCGCTCATCGCGCTGAGTTTGCCTACCACGCTTTGCATCCACGCCAGATCCTGCTGCTTTTGCGCGATGCGTTGCTGACGTTCGTTGACGGCTTTGTTCAATGGTGCAAAACCAAGCGTGTAGATGGCGGTGATTAACACCAGCACCGCGCCGGCGCTGATGATGATGCGTTCACGCGGCTGCAATTCCATGAAGCGCGCTTTGAGATCAGCCACTGCGCTGTCGATTCTTGCCTTGAAGTCGCTGGTGCTGAAGTCGGTGGCCATGCTCACGCTCCCTGCTGTAACTTGAGTTGCAGACGTCCTTCAATGCGCTTGTCCTTGGGATTCGCCGACTGAATTTCGGCGCTCACACCACGACTCATGGCTTGCTGGCGAATGCCTTCCAGCACATCGACGCTCGGCGCCATCAAGCGCAGATCGATGCTCTTGTCCCGATAAGAAATTGCATCGAGTTGCAGATCCGGCGATTTGGTTACTGCATCAGTGAGTGTGCTCAGGCCCAACATCAAACCATTTCCCGACGCGGCGGCTTGCAACTGCAACAAACGCGATTCGAAGGCGCGACGCGCTTCGCTGATGCGCACTGGCGCGCCACCCGGCATGCCGGTGTTATAAGTTTGCGCGATCTGTTGATCCAGTGCGGCTTCCTGCTTGCGCAGGCGGCTCAGTTCAAAACCTTTCACCGCCAGATGCGTCACCAGCAAGCCCGCCAGCAACACGGCGGCATAACGCCACGGGCCGGCATTGCTGCGTCGATTGCTACGCGGCGTGTACACGCCTTGCAGCAAGTTGATGCCGGTCAAGTGGGCAGCTTGCAACGCTAATAAAGGCAACACGCCGTCGGGCAGCAATTTGATTTGCACATCGACGATGCGTTGGCGCAATGCATCCAGTGTCACCTGTTCAACGTCGTATTCGGCTTCTGCTACATAGATAACCACTGGCACCAGCGTCTCTTCGGGCAACAGGATCTGCAGGGCTTCAGATAACGGCGCGATATCCAACGTGGTAACCGGTCCATCATGCGGCTTCAGCGATACGCGGCCGCTGTCGATCAACACTGTCATGCCGGTTGGCGTGGCGGGTAACAGGCTGGTGTCGACATAGATGGCATCGGCGTGCAATCCCACCGCACGCAAGGCAAAGATCCACGCCTGCTTTGCATCATGCGACACCACGGTGACTGGCGTACCGGTACCACCTTCGCGTTTGCCCACGGCGAAGTGCAATGCATCCACATCAGTGGCGAGTTGATCTTCCAACGCGTACGGTACGATCTGATTGAGCTTGGCGCCGCCTTTCAACGGCGGTAATACGGGCTGCAGTTGCAGCGCATCGGCGCCCGGCACCAGCACGACTACTTTGCGCCCGGCAGCCAGTCCTGCTGCCTCCTGCAAGGTGCCTTGCAGCGCTGCACCGAGACGCGCGCCGTGCGCGTCGACCAGCAGCCATTGCGCAGCCGCATCCGCAGCCGACTCCGCCGATGCATTGGCAGCAGATTCAAGCAGACGAATGACCAGTAGTTCTGATGACATGAATGTGTGCTGAGGAGTTACGTGGTGCCGAAGCTGCGTTGAATCACGTTGGTTTTACCGTTGGGACCCGTGCCGAGTCGATTCAGAACACTGTACAGGGCGAATTCGGTAGTTCCAATAGTGACGAGGATGTTGGCGCGGAAGTAGCTGGTGGTTTGGCCAAGGTATTGGGGATTGGCGCGGATCAGATTGCCGAAGTCTGTGTCCTGACTAAAAGCATTCAATATGTCTCGCTGGCTGGGATAGCAGCCGCCGGTTTTACGAGTTTGTGCAAACACGTTGGCATCGGTTGAGTACACGCGAAGGGTGACATTCAAAGAATCAAGCACCACCGGCGCTGCGGTACACACGTTTAATGGCGTACCGACAGGCAGCGCGGCAATGAACGGCTCAAGGCGTAAATAGTCTTCCTGTTTCATGCCCAACACCGACATCAATTCGCTGGTGCGAGTGATCGGCATGTTGGGCGCCAGGTACGGCGGTGACAGACCCGCATAGGTTGAATCTTCAGCGCCCGCCAGTGGATCAGGCACATTGTCCGCATCGATCCAATCCAGTGTCAGCGTGGCGAACTTGGGATCGATGTCGAGCAATTTAAGCAAGGTCTGAAATTGAACCACCATTGTCTGGTTGCGGTTGTATTGCTTATCAACGAGGTTATTCAAATTAAAGCGACCTTGCAGGTCTTCGAGATTGCCTTTGATGTCACCAATGCCGTCGTCCAATGGGAACGCAATCGGCGTTGCCCAAGCTTCATCGGCAGAATCGATCTGTGGTTTGTTGTCGTTAACCAGCGCATAGGCAGCGAGTGCTTCTCCGCCCAACGCGATTTCGTACGCTTGATCCATGATCATCACCGTACTGGTGCGGCGCTGATCCATGTAGCCTTCGCTGGCTACGCTGATGGCAAGAATGGTGGCCAGCGCGACGATCAGCACCGCCATGATCAAAGCGACACCACGTTGTCGCGTGAATAGCAAGCGCCTCATCCCGGCACCTCGACCACGCGCTTGATCTCGCCCCAGTCTTCGAGCTTCACCGTGATTTCTACGGCCAGTGGCAATCTTCTCGCTACAGGTCCACCCGTGCTGTTGGCAGGCCAGGTGGTTTGCCACTGCCGATTCCAATCCATGAAGCGCAGTGTGAAGGTTTGCACCTTATCCATCAGCACCGCTTCAACCGGGCTGGCGTTAAGGCCGTGATCCAGCACCACCCAGTAATCGCGATACACCTTGCCGTCGGTAAGTCGATAACCGACGCGTTGTAATGTCGAACGCGAAACGCCCGCCGGATTGGTCCAGCCGGCGTGAGTCAGCTCAACAATGTGCGAACTGGTGTTGGTGTTCACGGCGGGATCGACAGTCGTCGCAGTGGCGTTGCGTACCGGACGCGGTTCCAGTTGTTCGAAGTCCTGCACCATGCGCGTCATCGCGCGCTGCACGACGCGCGCGCGCTCCATCGCCTGCGACGCGCGTTCGCGTTGCATCAACAATTGGTTGTAGCCGCCCATGGCCATCACCGCGACGATGGCGAAAATAGAAATCGCGATCAGCAATTCCAGCAAGGTGAAGCCGGATTGTGTGCATGACGATTGCGGACGCTGACGCCTGATCATGAGCCCGCACCACTTGGGCCACCACTACTGGCACTGCTCGAACTACCACCCGCGCCACCCGGCGTGCCATTGGGCGGCAGCGTGGGATTCGGATCCCAGTCCACAATATTGCCGCCGATCTGAATGGCCTTGCTGTAAAAACCGGTGACCGACGCGATGCTGACTTTATCGCCTGCAGACTTGGGTGCGACATTGATGTCGATGCGCTGCATGGTGTTGCCGGGTGCAACATCGATGGTCATCCGCCAGTGCCAGGTGGTACCGGCCATCTCGATATCGCCATTACTGTCGCCGCCGGCAGGTGCAGTAGCAGCAAGGCGTACTTCGGTCAGCTTGTTCATCGCCACCCAGTGCGCGATGGTTTTTTCACGCAGATAATTGGCGTTGTTGATGGTCTGCGTCACAGCTTCAATGACGGCGAGCATGCCCAACGCAACGATGATCAATGCGGCCAGCACCTCGATCAGCGTGAAGCCTGCTTGCCTTGCAGATTGCGCAACGCGCTTCATCGTTTTGCGTTGCCCATTTCAACGGTGAGGGTATTATCGGCATGACCCACTATCTGCCAGTTGAAGTCTGTGCCATCGCGCGATAGATGCATTTCAAACGGCAGAATGTCGCCGCTGGACAGCACCGCAATTTGCGGTCTGGCCTCGGTGCTCTTGCCGGAACTACCGAGCGGTCCGGTCATGGCACTGCTGCTGGAAGCACTGGATGAGCTGGACGAAGTCGATGAAGTCGCGCGCTTCAGCAAGGGCAGGTTGTCGTTATGGGTTTTCAAAATCACTTCGCGGCCATCCATCCATAACTGAAATTCCAGGCCTTCCGGTAATTGGCGATAAGCAAACAGCTCATCGTTATCCATGATCACCCAGCGATTGAGTGTGTGGTCGTAGCGCATGAACAGATAGCCGTCGCGTTCGATCAGCACACCGAAATCGCGGCCTTGCAATTCCGCTTCTTCACGCGCCTGTGACAATACGGCATACAGTCGCTTGGCTTGATCTTCGATCTGATTGTCGCGACCGAGCACGCCCACTGACAGCGTCGCCATGGTGACGATGATGCCGACGATGACGATCACCACCAGTAGTTCGATAAGCGTGAAGCCGCGGTAACTTTCAGAAACCCTCACCTTGGCCCTTTCCCTGAGGGAGAGGGGATTAAAACTCATTGGCTCATTTACTTGACGTATAGAGCAAAGCGGGGACGGCGCCACACTGATGCGTACCCTCTCCCTCAGGGAGAGGGCAGGGTGAGGGTGATCATTCAACAGCAACATGTCGAATCAATCGTGATTCAACTTACTCAGCATCCCAATTGCCGATGTCGGCGTTGATGCCTTCGCCGCCTTCCTGATTGTCGGCGCCCAATGTGAACAGATCGTATTCCTTGCCATGCGTGCCGGGATACACATAGTGATAATCATTGCCCCACGGGTCCTTGCGCAGGTTGTCGATGTAGCCGCCGGGCTTCCAGTTACGAATGGTGGAATCGTTCGGCGGTTGCACCAGCGCCTTCAGACCTTGTTCGGTAGTGGGATATTTGAAGTTGTCGAGACGGAACAGATTCAACGCGGTTTCATAGGCGCGAATGCCTTGTTTGGCTGAGGTCACTTGCGCGTCACCAACGCGGCTGATGATGGAAGGCGCGACCAATGCGGCGATAATGCCGATGATCACCACTACCACCATGATTTCAATCAGGGTGAAGCCGCGCGGCGCGCGACTCATATGGGTTAAACGGGAAAAGTTTTTTTGCATGGTATGGATTCCGTGACGACTGATATTCACTGCTTTAGTCTTGCTGGTCGGACGAGCCGGCCGGGCGTTGCAGCGTGAACGCGCCATTGTTCGCAAACATTGTTTCAAGAATTCTGGCCGGACGATCATAACAAACAGGTGTAGCGAGTGAATGACAGCACAAATCACGATTCGCCGCCGCGTCGCCATTGGCTGACGCCGAACGCGGGCACTCGTGGTCCGCTCGATATCCTGAACCGTGGCTGGCTACTGTTGGTAGTGCTGATGTTGATCATCGTCGCGTTGGGACTGTGCGGCGAACAGGGCCGCACCGCGTTGCGCTACCAGCGTGACGCCATACTTGATCGACATGAATATTGGCGTCTGCTCACCGCGCATCTGGTACACGCCAATTGGCAGCATGTTTGGCTGAATCTCGCTGGCCTGGCGCTCATGGTGAGTTTGTTTCGTCGCTGCTATTCAACCTTGCAATGGTTGGGTATCACGCTGTTCGGTGTGCTGTGCATCGATGTGGGCTTTGTGCTGTTGATGCCGCAATTGCAGTGGTATGTAGGACTGTCCGGCGTATTGCATGGCGTACTCGGTGCCGGCGCGGTGGCATGGTGGCGTATAGAAGATCGTCGCCTCACCGCCGTGCTGTGGAGCATTTTGCTGGGCAAGCTCACATGGGAGCAGTCGCATGGCGCGCTGCCGTTGTCAGGTGAATTGAACGTCATCGTGAACGCGCATTTATACGGCGCGATTGGCGGCGTGGTGAGCGGTGCGCTTGCTACTGTTACGCTGATGAAGCGCCCACCAGTAGCAGCGTAACGAGTTTGAATCTGTCGTTGGCGCAGACGCGCAGCTCGCTATAATCCGCCCCCTTTTTGATTCATTTTCATTTCAGTCTAATTTTTGGGGTTGTATCGATGGCATTTGCAATGGTGTTTCCCGGACAAGGTTCGCAGTCGCTGGGCATGTTGTCGGCGTTGTCCGATGCCGAGCCGGTGGTGAAGGAAACCTTCGCAGAAGCATCGAGCGCGCTGGGTTACGACTTGTGGCAACTGTGCCAGCAAGGACCCGAAGACCAGCTGGGTTCAACCGAAAAAACGCAGCCCGCCATGCTGGCTGCCGGCGTCGCCACCTGGCGCGTATGGCGCAAGCATGGTGGCGCGATGCCTGCCGCGATGGCGGGACACAGTCTCGGTGAATACACCGCATTGGTCTGCGCTGGATCGCTCGATTTCAAAACCGCGGTGGATCTGGTGCGTTTTCGCGGTCAGGCGATGCAGGGCGCAGTGCCGCAGGGTCAGGGTGCGATGGCCGCCATCCTGGGTCTGGACGATGCGGATGTAGTCGCTGCCTGCGTTGAAGCTGCACAAGGTGAGGTAGTACAGGCCGCCAACTTCAACTCACCGGCGCAGGTGGTGATTGCCGGTCAGAAAACCACCGTCGAACGCGCGATGGAAATTCTCAAAGCCAAGGGCGCAAAACGTGCCTTGATCCTGCCGGTAAGCGTGCCGTCGCATACCGAGTTGATGCGACCGGCGGCAGATCGTCTGGCAGAACGTTTGAACGGCATCGAGCTGAAAACGCCCAGTCTGCCGGTGTACACGGTGAATATGCGCACCCATGGCGATGCTGCCAGCATCCGCAAAGCTCTTTACGAACAATTGGTTGGTCCGGTGCGCTGGACTGACACGGTGCGAACCATTCTCGGCACTGGCATCAAGACCCTCATCGAGTGCGGCCCGGGCAAGGTGCTCACCGGCCTGAACAAACGCATCGAACGTAACAAAGAGTTGGTGATGCTCGCGGTCGATGACCCTGCCTCGCTGACCGAAGCCCTGAATGCAGCTAAGGAGTAATTGATGTCCAAACAACTCTCATCTGGCGCGCTGCTGGCGGGCGAAGTGGCGTTGGTGACCGGCGCGTCGCGCGGCATCGGTCAGGCCATTGCACATACCTTGGCCAAGGCCGGCGCGACGGTGGTGGGTACCGCCACCAGCGAAGCCGGTGCCGCGGCCATTACGCAGAAATTCGCGGCGGCGGGCTTAAAGGGACGTGGAGTGGTGTTGAGTGTGGGCGATCCGGCGTCGGTCGAAGCCGCGCTGAAGGACATAGAAAACACCGAGGGCGCACCCGGCATTCTCGTCAATAACGCCGGCATTACTCGCGACAACTTGCTGATACGCATGAAAGCCGAAGACTGGGACGAGATCATGAACGTCAATCTCGGTTCGGTGTTTCGCCTGTCCAAGGGCGTGATGCGCGGCATGATGAAAGCGCGCAAGGGCCGCATCATTACCATCGCTTCGGTCGTCGGTGTGATGGGCAATGCGGGACAGGCTAACTACGCCGCCGCCAAAGCGGGAATCATCGGCTTCTCCAAATCCATGGCGCGCGAAGTCGGGTCGCGTGGCATCACGGTCAATGTCGTCGCGCCGGGTTTCATCGCCACTGACATGACCGAAAAGCTGGACAAGGAACAAATGGCGGCACAGATCCCCTTAGGTCGCTTCGGCAGCGTGGACGATGTGGCTCAGGCAGTGCTGTTCCTGGCTTCGCCGAATGCCGGCTACATCACTGGCGAAACCCTCCATGTGAACGGCGGCATGTACATGATCTAAGGGCCAGGCCCAACTGGGCACCAGACCGTCACGCGGACATGGCCGCTACGCGCCAGTTTAGGCTCACTAAGGCGTTAGCCAGCCGGTGTCAAGCGCGTCAAAGCCATTGTGTGACGGTGTATTTTTAATGGTTGGACACCTGCGTTACTTCACATAGAATACGCGCCCCATGCGGCAAGCCGATGGCCATAGCCGTCGCCCGCATGGGTTTCACCACAGAGGACTCAGATCAATGAGCAGTATTGAACAACAGGTTAAAGCTATCGTCGCCGAACAGTTGGGCGTCAAAGAAGAAGAAGTCACCAACGACGCTTCGTTTGTCGACGATCTGGGCGCTGATTCACTCGACACCGTCGAGCTGGTCATGGCGCTTGAAGAAGAATTCGAGACTGAAATTCCCGATGAAGATGCTGAAAAGATCACCACCGTTCAGCAAGCCATCGACTACGTTACGCAACGTCGCAGCAAAGCCTGACTTTCAGTCAGCTTTGCTTTTGCTCTGCAATTAATTGGCCGGCCATGGAGGGCGGGCAACATCTGTTTCCAATCCCCAACCGTTGAGGTGCCGCTTGTCAAAGCGACGCGTTGTCATTACGGGCCTTGGTATCGTTTCGCCAGTCGGTAGTACTGTGGACTCCGCCTGGGCCGCTATTCTGGCGGGACAGAGCGGTATTGGGCCGATTACTCGTTTCGATGTCAGTGCTTTTCCAGTGCGGTTCGGCGGCTCGGTGAAGGACTTCAATGCCGAGGCGTATCTGTCGCCGAAAGAACTGCGCAAGATCGATCCCTTCATGCATTACGGCTATGCCGCGGGCGTGGATGCGTTCAAGGATTCCGGCATTGAAGTGACCGAGAAAAATGCGGAACGCATTGGCGTGCTGATGGGCGCGGGTATCGGCGGTCTGGACACCATCGAAGACAATTACGCGAAGTATCTTGGCTCCGGCGGCAATACGCCGAAGAAGATTTCGCCGTTCTTCGTACCGGGCAGCATCATCAACATGATTTCCGGGCACCTGTCGATCAATCTGAAATTGACCGGTCCCAATATCGCAGTCGTGACTGCCTGCACCACCTCCACGCATGCAATCGGTCTGGCTGCCCGTCTTATTCAGTACGGCGACGCCGATGCGATGATCGCCGGCGGCGCCGAAATGGCGACCACACCGCTGGGTCTGGGAGGTTTTGCACAGGCACGTGCGCTGTCGCAGCGCAACGATGATCCCGCCAAGGCCAGTCGTCCCTGGGACGCCGAACGTGATGGCTTTGTGCTGTCCGATGGTGCCGGCGCTATCGTGCTGGAAGAATACGAACACGCCAAAGCGCGCGGCGCGCGCATCTATGCCGAGTTCATTGGCTTTGGCATGAGCGGCGATGCCCATCACATCACCACACCACCGGAAGACGGCGAGGGCGCGCGCCTGGCAATGGCAAATGCCTTGCGCGATGCGCAGATCAATCCGACGGAAGTGCAATACATCAATGCACATGCAACGTCGACCGAGCTGGGCGATCGCGCCGAGACGCAGGCAATGAAGCGCGCCTTTGGTGATCATGCGTACAAGCTGGCCGTCAGTTCCACCAAGTCGGTAACCGGACATCTGCTTGGCGCTGCAGGCGTGGTGGAAGCCATCTTCACCATTCTGGCGATCCGCGATCAGGTGGTGCCTGCGACCATCAATCTCGACAACCCCAGTCCTGAGTGTGATCTCGACTACGTGCCGCATACGGCGCGCAAGACGCCGGTCAATGTCGCGCTGTCGAACTCGTTCGGCTTCGGCGGCACCAACGGCAGCCTGATTTTCAAAGCCTTGAAGTAAAAGCTCGCAACGCCGGCAGTTCGTACTGCCGGCTCATGTTTTTTTAAGCCGCGCGTTGTCACCATGAAGAACGCTTATTCACGCGCGTGGTCGTTAGGCCATATGACGGCAGCGCAATTACTCGCCGTCCAATCGCGAAACGTCGAACGCTATCCAGTGCTGCTCGAATCGGCCGCGGCCAGTCTTGGCGGCGGCAATCACGACATTCTCATGGCGTTTCCGGGTGAACGTCTCACTCTGCATGCAAGGCATGGCTTGCAAGTGCCGGCCGCATTGCAATCTTCAACCGCCAATTTTCTGCAAGCGTTGGATCAGTGGTGGCGCCAGCTATATGTGACCGAAGACAGCGAATTGCCATTCACCGGCGGTTGGTTCATTTACTTGAGTTATGAGCTCGCGGCGCAGATCGAACCGATGCTGCATGCAATGAAAAGCCGCGACTGCATTGCCACTGCCATACGCATGCCGGCCGCCATCGTGCGCCGCAGCGATAGCGGCGAAGCATGGTTCGTTGCTGAGCCGGCAGCAGCGCATCACCTTAGCGATGTGTCGGCCGACCTTGCGGCGATCGGCGATATGTCTTTCGCTGCTGCTCCACCACAGTTGCAAGTTGAATTGCAGGAAGATGAGCCTGCACAGTTCATCGCCGCAGTCGAGGTGGCACTGGAACGCATCGCTGCGGGCGATATCTATCAGACCAATCTTTCCCGCGGCTATCGCGCCAAACTGTTGCAGCCGCACACACCACAGGCCATTTATCGCGCGCTACGTGCTGCCAATCCGGCGGGGTTTGCCGGCCTGGCCATCCTCGACGATCATCACGCCGTCATCAGTTCATCACCGGAGCGGTTGATTGAAGTGCGCGGTGGCTGGGCCAACACGCGCCCCATTGCGGGCACACGGCCGCGACACGCTGATCCTGCAATTGATCAAGCGCTGCTCAATGAACTTCGCGCGCATCCCAAGGAACGCGCCGAGCACATCATGTTGCTGGATCTGGAACGCAACGATCTCGGCCGCATTTGCATCGGCGGCAGCGTTGAGGTCAATGAATACATGAGTATCGAAAGTTATGCGCATGTGCATCACATCGTCTCCAATGTGCGCGGTCGCCTGCGTGCCGACGTGTCGCCGGGTGAAGCCATTGCGGCGGTATTCCCCGGCGGCACGATTACCGGCTGTCCGAAAATACGCTGCATGGAAATCATTGCCGAACTGGAACACACTGCACGCGGTGCGTATACCGGGTCGATGGGTTATTTGAATCGGGACGGCAGTATGGATTTGAATATTTTGATTCGCACGCTGGAGCAGCACGACGATACGCTGAGCTTTCGCGCCGGCGCAGGCATCGTTGCCGATTCAAATCCGCATCACGAACTACAAGAGACGCGCGCCAAGGCATTGGGCCTGTTGCGCGCCTTGCAAACCAAGTGATGATGCGCTCGACGTTATTAATGGATGTTCGCGCATGCAGTTAGCGCTGCTCGATGGCCAATGGCTCGATCCAATGCAGCCTGCATTCACGCTGCAGAATCGCGGCTGGCAATACGGCGATGGTATTTTCGAAACCATGTTGTTGCAGCAAGGCCGGGTGCGTTTCTGGAGCGATCACCTGGAACGCCTGCAAAGCAGTTGCGCGCGCTTGGGCATGACGACGCCGGAAACATCGTTGTTGCAGCATGAGTTGCATTCGCTATGCGCCAAACGACAGGACGCCGTGATCAAACTGACGCTGCTGCGTAGCGGCAGTGAACGTGGCTACCGCCCGCCGCAATCGGCATCGACCACTCGTTTGTGGCAGCTCTTCGACGCGCCATCGAACGTACCACCAAGCATCACTGTCCGCTGGTGCGACATGCGGTTGTCGCGCAACGCGCAGCTTGCCGGCTTGAAACATTGCAATCGCTTGGAACAAGTGATGGCGCAAGCCGAATGGCGCGATACCGGCATCGCCGAAGGCTTGATGCTGGACACCGAAGGCGAACTGATCGGCGGCACGATGAGCAATGTATTCCTGGGACTTGATGGTGCATTGATTACACCCGACCTGCGCTATAGCGGCGTGAACGGCGTGATGCGCAAAAATGTGTTGCGTCTCGCCACATGGTTGCGCATCGACGTGGAAGCACGTGCTGTGCGTCACGAAGAGGTGCATCACGCGCAAGAAATGTTTGTCTGCAATGCAGTGCGTGGCATACAAGCGGTGACTCGTCTAGAACAACTGGCATGGCCTGTTGGGACGCTAACCCAACGCTTGCAATGCGCGTTGCTCGAAGCGCATCCGGAAAATTGAAATGCGCAAAACAAGCATAATTGCATTTCTGCTGCTGATCGCGATCGCCGTCACGGCAACATCGATTTATGCGTGGCGCTGGTTGCATGCGCCGATTACCAACGTTGCCGCCACAAATTTTGAAGTTGTGCGCGGTGCATCAGTTGGTGTGATAGGCAATCAACTAAAGCAGGCCGGCTGGATCCAACACCCTCGCGTATGGTCTTTGTGGGCTCGTTACAAACAGCTCGGCAGCAAAATAAAAGCCGGCGAATACGCGCTAACGCCCGGTCTGACACCTGAGCAGCTATTGCAGTTACTCACCAGCGGCAATGTCATCTTGCATAGCCTGACCATTGTCGAAGGGTCGACTTACGCCGAACTGCGACGCAACATTGCACAACGCGATGACATCAAGCACACATTGAATAACGCGTCCGATGCCGAAGTGATGCAACTATTGGGCATGCCGGATCAACATCCCGAAGCGCAGTTTTTCCCCGATACCTATCAGTTCGCCAAAGGCATTACCGATATCGATATCCTGCGCATCGCACAGCAGCGTATGCAGCGCGAACTCAATGCCGCGTGGCAAGCGCGCTCGCCAGATTTGCTGCTGCAATCACCTTACGAAGCACTGATTCTGGCTTCCATCGTCGAAAAGGAAACCGCGCTGGCCAGCGAACGACCGGTTATCGCCGGCGTATTCATCGAGCGTTTGTCGCGCGGCATGTTGTTGCAAACCGATCCGACGGTTATCTACGGACTCGGCGATAGCTACGACGGCAATCTGCACAAGGCTGATCTTCTGCGCGACACGCCATACAACACCTATATTCGCGCAGGCCTGACGCCCACGCCGATTTGCTTGCCCGGTGCGGCGGCGCTGCGTGCAGCAGTAAATCCACAGCGCACCGGGGCGCTGTACTTTGTTGCGACCGGCAGGGGCGACGGCAGTCATTATTTTTCGCATGATCTCAACCAGCACAACGCCGCGGTGCAGCGCTATCTCGCGACGCTACGACATCATTAAGCAATGCAAACAGTCACAGGCAAATTCATCACGCTGGAAGGCGGCGAGGGCGTCGGCAAATCAACGCAGCTCGATGCGATTCGCATGGAACTGCAGAACGCAGGCATCGAAGTCGTTGTCACTCGCGAGCCCGGCGGCACTGTGCGAGCCGAAAAAATTCGCGAATTATTGTTGGAACGTTCGCAGGAAGCGATGCCCGAAAGCTGCGAGTTGTTGTTGATGTTTGCCGCGCGCGCCACACACTTGCACAACTTGATTCAGCCGGCACTGCAACGTGGCGCGTGGGTGGTATCGGATCGCTTTACCGACGCGACTTTCGCTTATCAAGGTTATGGTCGCGGCTTGTCGCTGCAACAGATTGCGCAACTGGAGTCATGGGTGCAGCAAGGTCTGCAACCTGATCTGACGTTGTTACTGGACGCGCCGATCGAATTAGCCATGCAACGCGCTCGCACACGCAATGCCGAGCAAGGGCAAGGCGGCGATCGCTTTGAAGTCGAACAGAATGCGTTCTTCGAACGCGTGCGAAGTGGCTATCTCGCGCGCGCCGCCGCGGACGCACAACGATTTCGAGTCATCGATGCTGGTCAATCTTTGCCTTCAGTCACTGCAGCAGTTCGCGCCACCATACAAGCCTTCATCGCGCAGCATCATCCATGAGTGAACCGAGCACTAAATCGCCGCAGTATCAATTGCCCTTGCCGTGGCAACACCAGCTATGGTCGCAGCTCAACAATGCTTGGGCATCGCAACGCATGCCGCACGCACTGGTGTTGCACGGCACGCCGGGACTGGGCAAAGGCTTGCTGGCACGATGGTTGGCGCAAGCAGTGCTGTGCGACGAGCGAGGTGCGGAACTCAAACCATGCGGTCACTGCGCCAGTTGCAAGCTGTATCTCGCCGGTTCACATCCGGATTTCGTGATGCTGGAGCCGGAAGAAGATAAGCAGCAGATTTCGGTGGATCAGATCCGCGCAGCGAACGAACGATTGAGCATGACCAGCTCACGCAATGGCTATCGTGTGACGATCATCGAACCGGCACATCAAATGACGGTTGCCGCAGCTAACAGCCTGCTCAAAACATTAGAAGAGCCCGGTCATCGCAGCCTGATTATTTTGGTGACAGCGCAGCTCTCGGCGTTGCTGCCGACCATTCGCAGTCGTTGCCAGCAATTGGGTCTTGCGACGCCGTCGATAGCGGCTGCACAAGCCTGGTTAGCGAAGCACACCGACAAGCCGGTCGGGCCGGAACTGCTGAGTTTCGTGTGCGGAGCGCCGCTGCGAGCACTTGATTACGCGCAAGGCCGATTTGCCGCCTTACAGCAGTCGATGTCACCGGGTTTACAGGCCTTGAGTGAAGGCGGTGCGGAGCTGACACAGATCGCGCATGGGTGGGCCGACGACCAGTTGCCGGAGCGCTTGAACTGGCTAGACGGGTGGATTGCGTCGCGGATTCGACGAGAAATTCTTAGAACTGCCGATCCAGTCACGCGCGAGCCTTTGCAGGGCGCGGCACAAGTGTTAAACATAAGCGCAATGTTTCAGACCCTGGATAAGGTCCGGGAACTGAAAGCCCAATTAAGACGAACTGCGCTGCAACGCGAGCTGGCATTGGAAACCGTGTTACTCATGTTGCAACGTGCCCTTAGCACCTAAAACCAGGCTTCAACGTGACTGTGTCCATGCGGCAACCCAGCAGCAAACCGGGACTTTTGACCTTGACCATCAAGGACAAGAGCGCCCTGTATCTGGCGTACATGCCCTTTGTGAAAAACGGCGGCTTGTTCATTCCCACCAACAGCAACTACCGCCTCGGCGATGAAGTATTCATGCTGCTGAATCTGATGGGCGAAGAAGAAAAGCTGCCGGTTGCCGGCAAAGTGATCTGGATGACGCCGAAAGGCGCGCAGGGCAAACGTACCGCCGGCATCGGCGTGCAATTCAGCGAACAGGATCGCGGCAACACGCAGCGCAAGATTGAAAGTTATCTGGCTGGCGCCTTGGGCGGCGATAAACCGACGCATACGATGTGATGTTGTTTCAATTGGCTCTCTTGTAGGTCGGGTTTCAACCCGACATCTTCGGAATGTCGGGTTGAAACCCGACCTACAACGGATTCCTAAGGACTCGACAGCGTCAGCATTCCCTGCAGACCACCCTTCAACACGTAAGCATGAAAGCCACGTTCGGACAGAATGTAAGCCGCGGCTGAACTGCGTCGGCCGGTGTCGCAATACACCACGTAGTGCGCATTGCGATCGAGTGTCTTGAGTTTGATGCGAATGAAGTACAGCGGAATATTCATCGCCGCATCGAGATGATGTCCTTCGAATTCCGAAGGCAGGCGTACATCCAGCCACTTCGCACCTTTGGCAACCAGCTTCTCGGCCTGATGTTGATCGACATATTCGATCAGCGGCTCGTTGAGTAGCTGTTTGAAATCTTCCTTGCCCAGACGCATCAATGTGCCATCGGTCAGCATGGTGACATTGGCATTGCGCTTGGCTTCGGAGATCAGGGCTTCTTCGCCGAAGGTGTCGCCCATGCCCAGCTCGGCCAGCTTCACGCCTTCCTTGTTGAGCGGCGTTTCGCGCGTTACCTGACACTTGCCTTTGACGATGACGTAGAAGTAGTCGCCTTCATCGCCTTGCTTGATCACGGTTTGCCCGGCACGAAAATCTACGCGCTGCAGACGCATGAAAATGGCCTGAATATTGGCCGGTGGTACCTTGTGGAAAGCCTTGGTTTGCAGCAGCGTGGTCATCCAGTCGTCGCTGATGTCGGCGACCGCGGCGGATGCACTATCCAGCTCACCAACTTCGTACGAACCGGTTTGATCCCAGGTCAGCATCACATCGAGCAAGTCGCTGTCGATGGAGAGGTATTCGATTTTGTCTGAAGCCACTACCGCGGTGTAACGGCGCGGCATGATCGGGGCAAGCGGATTGCGTGCTTCGGGAGTACCGCCGCGAACCACCGCGACGGTATCGCCGTTTTGCAGCAACTCGATCACGCCGCTCACCAGGTAGATGGTGCGCTTGTCGTTATCGCCCTCTTTGAACAGCGTACGGTCCAACTGCAAATCGCGCAGCGACGCTTTGCGCGCCAGAGCATTCAAGTTTTCAGTTTTGAGACCATCCAACGGAGAGAAGGATCTCAGGGTGCTGACCTCGAGTGGTTTGCTCTCCATTGGCTCTCTGAATTGATTGGTGACTGGTTCAGGAATTTGCGCGCCACGTTGCGCTACAAATCGTCAAGTAAGTGTTGAATGGTAGCACAGCGATATCGCCCAAGACTCTCAGCTTCCTGCGCAAATGTGAAGCTCGCCGCGCTTATAACAAGCCTTGTTGCCAGCCCGGATCGGGCTTGAAGTGCGCACCATATTTGCTCGCCAACTGTTCAAGCTTGGTGGTGATCTTGGTGACGCCGAGGTGGCGCGCGTAGTGCAATGGACCACCGCGAAATGGCGCGAACCCGGTACCGAAGATCACTGCCGCATCGAGCAGATCGGCATCGGCCACCACTGCTTCACGCAGCACAGCCATCGATTCATTCAACAACGCCAGCATCAAGCGGTCTTCCAGATCGGCCGGCCCATTGCTCAGCGCGGCAGGTTTGATAGCCTTGCCGTCCTGCCAAATATAAAAGCCTTCGCCTGACTTCTTGCCGAGTTTCTTTTGGCTCACCAACGTTTGAATGACTTTCGCCTGCGGCCGGCTGTAGGTTTGAGCGAGGATAGTGCCGACGTGCAGACACACATCCAGTCCCACCACATCCGCCAATTCAATCGGGCCCATCGGCATGCCGAAGTGGGTTGCAACCCGATCGATTGCCGCCAGGGGCACACCTTCATCGACCGCACGCATGGCTTCGTTCAAGTACGGCATCAAGATGCGATTGACCACAAATCCCGGCGCGCTGCGACACGGCACCGGTAGCTTGTCCAGTTGCCGCGCAAAGCCAATCGCCGCTTGCATGACTTCCGGCCGGGTATCGCGCGACTGAATGATCTCCACCAACGGCATGCGCGCCACCGGATTAAAAAAGTGCAAGCCGACGAAGCGGCCCGGATCTTGTAAGCCTTCAGCCAGTGTTTCCAGCACGATACTCGACGTGTTGCTGGCGAGCACTGCGCCAGGTTTGAGCTTGGGTTCTAATTGCGCGTAGAGCTGCTTCTTGGCGTCGGCGTTTTCGAAAATGGCTTCGATCACCACATCTGCCTGATTCACGCGTTGCGATTCCACATCGGCCTGCAAGCGCTGCATCGCCCGCTCGCGTTCGGCCGCATCGGGATAACGCTTGTCGAAAAATATTTTGGCGCGATCCAGCGCGGGTTGGATGTATTGCATGGCCCGATCCTGCAGCGACACTTGCATGCCGCGCGCGGCACACCAGGTCGCGATGTCGCCACCCATTACGCCTGCGCCGACTACATGCACATCGCTTACCGACGCGTCGATCTTGCCACCTAACGTCTTGAGGCGATCCTGCAACAGGAACACGCGCACTAGATTGCGCGAAGTGGTGGTGCAGAACAGCGTCGCCACCGAACGAGCTTCCGCTTCATACGCCGCGCCACCGTGTGCGCCATGTTGTTGCCAGACGTCGATCAATGCATAGGGAGCAGGGTAGTGCTTCGATGGCGCTTGTCGCTCCGCCAGCTTGCGCATTTTGTTGGCGATGAACGGCCGCACCCAACTTAAGTTTGCCAATCGCGCAATGAGACCAGGGCGATACGGCGCGTGTGGATTAAGCGCCAGCCGTTTGGCCGCAGTACGCAACTCAGCGAACGGCACTAACTCATCGATTAAACCAACCTGCTTGGCTTTATCGGCACGCAGCGTCTTGCCGGTGAGCATCAAATCCATCGCCACCAACGGTCCCAGCAACCGCACCGCGCGTACTGTGCCGCCAAAGCCGGGATGAATGCCCAACATCACTTCGGGAAAACCAAAACTGGACTTGGCATCACTCGCCGCCACGCGGTAACGACACGCCAGCGCCAATTCCAGGCCACCACCCAGAGCAAAGCCATGAATCGCAGCGACAGTAGGACAGGGTAGTTGCTCCAAGCGATCGATGACACGTTGTCCCGATCGAATCAGCTCATAAGCTTGAGCGGGTGATTGCAGACCAACAAATCCCTTGATGTCGGCGCCAGCAATAAAGCCGCTGCTTTTCGCGGACAAAACGATTGCCGCTCTGGGATTGAGCTTGGCCAGCTCGATCAACTTCGCATCCAGTTCCATCATCGCCGCTTGCGACAAGGTGTTGGCGCTGGCATCCGGCTTGTCGAATTCAAGCCAGGCCACGCGATCCTCATCCATGCTCAAACGCCACATGTGGTTGCTGTTGGAATCAGTCATGGCCCCACCCTGAAGTCCGCAGGCGCGGATTAATTATTCAATCAGCTATGGATCTTGAACTCGCAAACCAATGGCAAATGATCGGAAAACGCCACGCGCGGAATATCGAAGCGCAGCATCTCGATCTGTCGCGAATGCAAAATGAAATCGAGTTCCTTGCGTGGCGAACTGCTGGGATAAGAGGGCAGACCCTTGTGGTTGGCGCTGACCAGTCCCGCCGCTTCGCAGAACAGATAGATCTCGTGATCGCCCCAGAAGGTGTTGAAATCGCCGGCGACAATCACCGGCTTGGTGGATTGCTTGACGAGCGTGTGCAGGTAACGCAACTGATCATGGCGATGCCGGAATTTCAGCGACAAGTGCACGAGAAAGATCGCACAGTCTTCCAGCTCCAGTTCAATGATGAGGCGCTTGATGCCGCTCTCGAAATAGTGAAAGCGTTCGCCCTCCACCCGCGGCGCGGCCAGAAACGCGTTGCCTTGTTTGCGCACAATCGGCAATAAATTATTGATCGACGACACGCCGTACTTGCATTGATAAATCGAGTAATGACCCAGCGACTCGGCGATGTATTCGGCCTGGTTGATCAACCCGGAGCGGATTGAACCGGTGTCCACTTCAATCAATCCCACTACATCAGGATCTTCTTCCTTGATGAAGCCGGTAATGCCGCGCAACACGCGATTGTTGCTACGCAGATAGCCGGCGCCCGGCACAGGCAGATGGAAGGTGGCGCCGGTACCGGTGGCATAACGAATGTTGTACAGCAGAAATTTCATGTGTTTAGCGTTCAAAAGTATTTCCAACATATAACCCGGGCTTACAATGCGCACAACTAGCGCTTGTCGGGTATTGCCTAAAATTTGGCTTCATATCACCCGACATATGGCTTAACGGAGTCGCTGATGAGTTCGGTATCACAACAAAATCCAGTGCGGGTATTTGTCGCCCATGCCTTCGAATCGAATGACGACTATCGGCGGCTGTTCGAATACCTCGAAAGCTCGCGAAATTTCTTCTACAAGAATTGCAGCATCCCCGAGCTGCCCGCGGGACTCGACAAAGAAGGCCTGCGTCAGGAGTTGCGGAAACAGATCAATCTGGCCGAAGTCGTACTGATCCCCGCAGCTACATTTATTGCCAACCAGGAATGGGTGGATTTCGAACTGAACTGCGCCAAGGGTTTCGATAAACCAGTGGTCGTGCTCAACCTGTTCGGCCTGACTGCCAAGCTACCGGTGCAACTCGAAGCGCTCGCCGACGACATCGTCGAATGGAACGAACGCGACATCGTCGACGCCATCAAGCGTCAAGCCCGGCACGAAGAATCCACGCGCTGGGACACCGTCGATTTCAAGCTCGAAGACTTCGAGGAATTCAAACGGGATGTGGACAAGAAGTGAGTGCGGTGGGCTCGCCATGGCTTGCATCTGGCAAACCCATTACTTCGCATAATGTATATTATGTCAGTTGCGCATGATGCTATCGCGCTGGCTGCAACGCCTTTTCTGGCTGCCCTTGACGCTGGTCACAGCCACCCGGCGCGCACTGTGATCACATGCGCGTCGACACACCACGGAGTTTCAAGAATGAAGCATTACGCATTGATCGTGCTGGCGTTGCTGGCTGGTTGCTCAACCGTCGATCACTACATCACGGCCAAGAACGACCCCGCCGTCGTTCGCGAACGCGAGCAGACGCGGCGCTATTCGCTGTGCATGAAGCAACAGCTCGGATCGTTCAGTTCGTTTGCCTCGCCGGAGAGCAAGCGCAAGGCGTCGGAGTCTTGCCAAGGTGTGATGCAAGTCTCTGCGACCCCTTAAAGCAAAATCAGGGTTTGCCGTTCCGGTGTCGTCATGGATGACACGGAACACCTCGGTTGGTTCGCCAACTATTCAGCCGATTGGCTCGCCACAAAATGCTTTACCAGCGCGCGCACGGCGCGACGCTGGCGACGCGCAAAGCGAGCGCCCACATTGATCGTGCGTTGGCTCACGCTCGTTTGCGATGGCGTGCTGGGTGCGTTGTGCAAGGATTGGGAAGGCTGGACGCTGCGCGATGGCAAGCTGTACGACCCGGTTGGGCGATGGCATACGCCCGCCACGCTCACCGCTGATCATTTACGCATGCAGTTGAACAGCGCCTTGATGATCGAGGTGCGTCATCTGCGTGCCGAATTAGCGGCGGCGCGCAGCCTTACGGCCACCCTTGCGGCCCGCAGCTTTAGCAGCCCGGCTGCCCTTGGTGAATCGACCGGACTTGGTTCGCCCTTTCATCGTTTGGTACTCCACACTGCCCATGCGAAAAACACCACCGCACCGAGTGCGATGGCGCTTTGATAGCGCCGCCACCACGGCGGCGCGGTGACTATCACCTCATCCAACACCGTGTAGGTGTCGGCGGTGTAGTCAATCGGTGGCGTCACTTGATGCCTTTCGGGAACAAGAACGCGCGCCACGTGCTGGATGCGAGATCGATGGTGCCCGCCGTGCCGTTAAACAGACGCACGGTGACGGTATCCGCCGCCGACACGTAGCAACCGACGTTGATCAACGCCACGTCCAGCGACGAGCTGCATTCCACCATGTCGCCGATCACTGCGCCCGGTACCACGATAGTCGTGCTTGTTCCCGTCAGGGTGGCCATGCTGGCCGGATCGTAGGTCTTACTGACGACGCGCATCTGCGGCGGATCAGCTTGCGCCACTGGTGCCACAACGGATGCGAACAACACCAGCGAGAAGCTGGCGACCAAACCTTTCATAAACTTCAACATCTCACACCTCACTTGATTAAATACCCAACTCTGAAAACTCTGAGACTTCGCACTTTTGGTGCTCGATCTTGCGCAATCGATTTTCGTGATCGCGCATCTGTCGCTTGAGCCAACTCATATCGACTTTGATCATGGCGACCGTGATGACGGACATCACAATCTGCCCGATGAACACGCCCGCAATGATTTGTACTGCCTCGCTCATCGCCCGGCCTTCCTGTAGCTATATGCGCGATCGCCGAACAGATAGAACGTGACCATCTGCACGTAGTCGGCAAGGCTGGCTACAGTGTCAGCCGGTGCACTGATCGAGATCGCGGTGATGTAAGCAACGATGATCATCGTTGCAATCGCGGGCCGCTGTAACGCACGCAGGTCAGCGACCCATGTGTGAACTGTGCCGGTCGGGCTATCCAGTGCGGCCACCGTTTTAAGTCTTTCCGTTTCGGCATTCATCAACGTGATCACTTCGTTGATGTTCTGCGGTTGCGCACCCTTGCCGCCTGTGATGCGTGCAAAGATGCCCCGCAATCCGTCTGCAAATGATGGCAGCAATGCTGGTAGCAGCGTGGTCAGTAGGATGCTCATGGTCAGCCCACCATGACGGACAGTGCGCCGTCCTTTGTGCTGGCGCGCTTGTTATCAGCACGCGTTGCTTTGTTGACCAATGCCAATGCAGCCGCATGAAAATCGACAGTGACCTGCACGCGCTGATTCACTTTGCGTTTCAGCTTTTTGTTGAATACTTCAACGATGACGAATTGCGTTTGCTTCATGGCGTGTAATCCAGATGTGTGAGGTCATACAACCAGCCGCCGACTGCGCTGCCCACTGTCGATGGCAAACCACCGAGCGCATTGTTTACCGTTGCACCGGCCGTGCCGACCGCACCGCGTCCGGTGTATGAAGTCTGTTCACTACCATCTAAATTCGTTGAACGTTGCAGGTCGCTGGTTCCGAGCAACGCGCCACCGACTCCCCCTTCGATGCCAGCGCCACCGGTATTGTTTTCCTGCTTCTTGCCGAGCAAATCATCCTTGAGCTTGCCACCGAAGAAATACAGCACGGCAGCGGCGGCAATAATTGCCAACGCATACCCGCCCGGTCCTTTCAGTATCGCGACGATGTTTTTAGAGGCACTCATGCAACACCTGCCAGCGTTAATCCTTCTTCGATATCTGCATCACTCACCAGCAATGCAGCAATGCTGCCGATTTCTACTTTGATCATCGCGCGGCATAGCGCAAACGCTGTATCGCGATCCATGATGTCGATGGGTGCACTCGGCGCGATGCCGACATCGCTGGCAACGTTCGTAATGTATGTCGATGGCTGACCATCGCTGACCGGGTTGTAACGATTGATGATGCCCGCGATGGTGCGGATACCATATGCATTGCGATACGTCTGCATGATCTTGTGCCATGCACGGATGCCGTAAGCCTTGCTGATGAATGTCGCAAAGCGATCGTTCAATTGCACATCGGCAAGCCCCTGCCAATTCTGTCCGCGCTCAACGTTCAGCGGATTGTTTAGGCGGATACCAATCACGCCCGATGCAATGGCGTCAGTTGCACTACTCACGACTTGCTGCCCCTTGTCCGTTCGCGATAGCAGGAACAGCACGATCACTGCTCCTAACGCCACCCAGTACCCTGTTTTTGCTTTCATGTGTCATGGCAACGGATACGAACCGTGAAAAATAATGTCTGTGCCGCTGGTCATTGCATTGAGCGTTCCGGTTGCTGCCGCAGCGGCCGTCAAGCCGACGATTACGGCGGTTGTGCCAGCGGGCGCAATTCTGAGATTCATGCTGACCGCCAAGACGTTGACCCCCGCGAAGTGCTGCACCACGCCACCGCCATAGATCGATGCATGCGAGGTAAACGGAAAGCCGGAGATATTGCTGGCTGACCCGGTGCCGATGGCATTGACCGTGAGCCGTCCATGAAAATGCAGCTTTTTCTTTTTGATCGACCAGTGGCCTTGCTGTGCGGTATAGGTCGCGCTACCACCCAGCGATGGCACGAATGCAGGCATGCCCGGCATGGACGAGTCGACACCGTCAAACGATACCGTCTGCGTGTTCGAGCCATCCAGAAACGAGGTCGGCGGCGTGCCGACAATGATCGGGTCGATTATCTCAAACGTCCCTGATCCATTGGCGCGCACGTAGCTCGCAGCCGCTGCGCTGCCGTTATCCTGACCCATCTTCACGCCAATCAAGCGCACCGCGCCGCTGGTATTGATGTCTAGGTTGCGGTTAGTGGCCACGCCACCCAACCCTGCATTCACGATTTCACCACCCTGAATGGTCAGATCAAAACTCATCGTTCCTGCAGATACCAGCAATCCATAGAGCTGCGAGTCGTTTAACTTGCAATTACGGAAGCGAATCTTGCCGCTCAACGTGCCGGACAACCACTGCACTGCGTTATCGCAGCCGCTGAAGTCACAATTGTCGAAGGTCAGGTCTAGCACCCCGGTGCCACTGAAGCGGATTCCGGTTGTCGCGTCGGTATCGACGTTCGAGTACTTACCTGTTGCGCCGTTGATGAACTCCAAGCAGCATGAGCCGCGCGGAATTCCGCTGCGTGATCGCATCTTGAGATTGTGGCCAGTAATACCTGCGGAGTCCGTGAGCTTTAATATGCCGGTCGTGCCGACATTCGCGGCGTCCGGCTCTTCAATGATGTTGGTGAAGATGCTATTGACTACGTTTTTCGCTTCAATGAGCGGGCCGCGCAAATGCTGATAGGAATGCAATACATCGACGGTGATGTCTGCCTTCGTTTGCGTGTCGTCCGTGCCGAGAATGAACGAGTCGTAGCACGCGTTCATGACGTTGCCGATGTACTGCTGGTCTGCGTTGCCGACGCCTTCTAACCTGAAGCAGGCATTCTTGGCGCTTTCGAAGACTGTCTTCGATACGCGCAGGTTGCTGAAGCCGCCGCGAAAATACCCAGTGTTGTTCGTGCTGAAGCTAAACCAGCAGTCATCAATGACCGCCGAAAATAATGCTTGTCCGCTTGCATCCCCTGCGCCACCCTCGGTGCAATACAAAAAGATGCCGGTGTATGCCGCCGCATCGATACAGCGAAGACTCTGCAAATGCAGATGAGGGTTGTTGTTCTGATTGATGATCAGTGCGTTGACGTTCTGCGGCGCTTGCTTAATGTCCGCAGCGAGCGGCGATATAATCGCCGTGACGCGCGCATCGCCAGTAATCGATAGGTTCGCCGTTGTCGTGGTCCGAATCAGCAGCGGCTTACTGATGGCCGCTTGCTGCGAGAACTTGACCTTTGGGTACTGTGCATCGGCACTATCGATTGCACGTTGAAACGCTACCGCCATGTCTGTCGTCGCTGGGATTGCATTCGCAATGTGGCGCTCGATGTCGCCTACCTCGCGGCCCAACAACAATGACGACTCCGACAACCCGTTCGCTGTTTCGCCCGCCGAAATCTTGAAGCGGTTGACCATGTTGTTGCGTGCGAAAGCCTTCGGGCTTTGTACGCTGGGTGCAATGGCAAATGAACCCGCCATGATTACACCTTGACCGACGAAGCGCTGATCGTTACCGCTGAACCACCGCCGTTATAGGCATAGATTGCGGCAGTGGTTGCGAGCGGCAGTGTTTGACCCGGCTCAAGCGGCGTGCCCGTTGCCGCGCCTACTCCCGCCGTGCCGATGCGCACTGTAATGGTGTTGCTGCTGTTGTTTGCAATCAGCGCATACAAGCGGTTTGCATCGGCGGCAAGCAACAGCGTAGCGCCACCGTTTGGACATGACACGTCGCCACCATCATTGATCGTTGCGCCCGGCGCGATGTTCACCGTCGCACTGACTACGGCAGAGCTACGGCCATCCTGCACCGATCCAAAGCCGACCAACACTGTGATCGCTTGACCGGTTGCGCTTTCCAGTTCCACCGCATCGTAGTAGACGCGAAAGCCTACGCCTTGCCGTGCTGGTGTTTTCTTGCCGTCATCGAAGCGGACGGTCATATCGTTGACCGGTGCCGTGAGCACGTGGAAGTAATCACCAGATAGCGCGATACGCTGCGGCACACCGGCCGCGAGCGTCATGTCCATCGATATCATGCCGCGATTGCGGGCTGCTGAACTTTCGCTTGCCATCACTTCACCTTGCGTAGTGGGTCTACGCCGTCAGTTACTTTTTCGTCTTCACCACAGCCCAAGCGATCACGCCTGCGACTGCGATCCAAAATAGATATTTCGTCAGGTTGTTAATTGCGCCGCTGGTTTCAGACTGGCGCGCCTCATTTGCTAAGCCATAGGCCTGCGCAATCGAATCACTCGTTACCGACTTCAATGCATCAATCGACGCGCTGTTGGTGCTCTTGGCAAACCCCAGCGATTCGAGTGCGAGATCGACACCACCCTTGATGGCACCGAGGTCGGTCATGTTGATTGATACTTGCGACGACTCGCCCGGATTCACCGTGACGTTGCCGCCGATGACGGCGTTGTCGCCCTGCACTGCTCGGTTATCGACAGTGTTAATCGTCGATTGCGTTGTGCTGGTGTTGGTTGTCGCATCGGTGCGCGACTTGCTATTGCCTTTGCCGCCGCTACTCATGACGCCTTCACCCGCAACACTTTCTCGCTGACTTCGAAGCCGAGACGGCCCCAAAGTCGCAAGAGAGAATCTTTCACTACGTGGCAGCGCATGCTGATGCCGCGCGCCTTTCCTTCCGCCACGAACATGCGTGCATATTTCATGCAGCCATGACCGGCAGCAGCCACAAAGCACCATTCGAGCGGTGCCAACTCCATGCGCGTGACGATGTAGCAATCGCTGTAATCGTCCTTGCAGTGATAGAGCTGCGAGATTCCGCGCTCCACTTCGCTCTTGATGAGCGGCAACACTTCATCGGATGTTGCGCGCAACAATTCACGCGCTGCAGCTTCTGACCATGCTTCGAGCTTGATCATTTGCGCAGCGCCTTGAATGCGAACAGCACAGCCACACCGGCAGCGACATACCAGACCCACACAGGGACGCCGGTTGTATTGCCGATGCCCATCGAGCCGAGATTCCAATTCTGCCCAGCAAGATTGCCGCCCGCCGTTGTGTATACCGGCGTGCTGATGCTTGAACTGTTTTGACCTGAATAACCCAAGCCACTACTCCCGCTCTTGCCCGAACCGGACACCGCACCCGCTGCTGTGCCGAACAGCGCGCCCATGATTAGCGCTTACGCAGCAACAGGTAGCCGCCGACTAACACCAATGCGCCGATACCGACCCACAACAACACGCTGCCGTTGCCGGATACGGTTGCTTGCAAGCTGGCTGCCGGTTTCACTGCGGTTTGATCGTTCTGCAATTTCGCAGCATTGGCGGCCGCATTCGCGGCACCAACCGCGCCGACCGCATCAACCGCTTTACCGGCGACGTTCCCCACCTGCGTGGTGAGATTATCCAACCAATCAAATGCACCCGACATACATCACCTCGCTATAGCTTCAACGCATCGCCTGACTGAATTAATCAGCCAAGCCACCGAGGTACTGCGTGTACATGGTTAGCGTCATCGCAACGCTGGTATCGAGCGATACGCGCCAGTCTTGCAGGCCGCGCACGTCGAATGGATCACCGCCGTAACCGTGTTCTGTGCGGTCGATGACATACAAGCCGTTTTGCGGCACGCGAACGCCGTCAATCTGACGCCGGTTGTTTAGCGCAGCGGTGCGTTCAAACAATTTCACCTGATTGGCTTCGACCACGAAGTTATCTAGCGTGCCGGTGCTTGGCAGCAACAACAGTTGATCAATGAACTGAGTCGATATACCGCCGCGTGGCAGTTCCGAGATTGCATAGGTTGTCGCCGATGCAAAGTCGCGTGTCGATTTCAAGATGTAAGGAATGGTGCCTGCACCGCCCGGCAGATTTTCCGACTGCGTGGCGTACATATCGAGGCGAGGCTGACCGGTGAAGCCAGTGGCAGCGATGTCAATTTCAACACTCAGTTGATTGATCGACTTGCCGTTGGCATCGGCTGATCCTGTATTGAGCGCGGTTTCTTCTTCACCGGCTAACGTCATCAGGTTGTATCGGTCAAATGGAATGACCAGATTGAACGTGTCGTCGTCAATGCGCGCATCTTCCATACCGAGGAACAAGTTCCACAAGTTGCGATGCAGTCCACTGAAACGTTGAATGATCTTGCTGTTCACCAGCACGCGAATTTCAGTTAAGCAATCGATGCCGAACGACAAGCCTGCGCCACTGCCCAGCAGATGCAGGAAGTGATAGCGCCGACCAATTGGCAAACGATAAGTAAGCGTGTTTGCCGCGACGACGCCCGAGGCAGGTGCGGGCATCTTGGTTTCAATGCGACTCATTGATGAAAACTCCAGTGTGAGGCGGGCAACGCATCACTGCGGTACCCGCTGTTGGATCAACTCAGCCGAACACCGCAGTCTTGATGGCTGGCACGCGTGAAGCGATGGCAACAGCAACAAGTGCAACGACGGCAGTGATTAAATAACCCTTCATGACAGAACCCTCTGTGTGCAAATAGGAAAGAACGAATCGGTGCGCATTGATAGCCATCACCGGTCCGGACCGATAGCCCGGACCGGTCCGGACCGGTCCATGAGAGATTGCAACGGGTGTTGTGTGCGCTTACTTGCGCAGATTGGCGCGCACTGCTGGCAGTGCCATCGGCTTGCGGACGCCGCTTTTGTTGATCGTGAACGCAGTCACTTTGCGATTGCGCGCGTCGCGCATGATGAATTGATACGGCGCGAGCGCTGACACTTGCCGTGGATCACACGCCGCGAGCCGGAGTGCGCAATATTTTGCGTCCACCACATCGGGCATCATGCCGACGATGAAGAACGACGCGTTTCCCTGCACTGTTTTATCGACCTCTTGCGGTCGCTGTGTTGCCACGTACACGTTAGAACCGAAGGCGCGCGACTTGCGGCATATCTCGCCCCACGGCAGCGGTGCCTTGCTGGATGTAGTGACGTCTGCCAACTCTTCAATCAACACATCACCGCCATGCGCTTGGCAATACAACCATGCAAGGCGCGCGAATTGTTCAAACGCTTCACGCGACACCGGTACGCGATAACTGACGCGTGCAGGTGGCGCACCCGGCACGATGAACTTCAGTAGCTCTTTCGGATTGGTGACAACGTGACAGCCGAATGACCTGCCCCACTCTGCCTTGCCGTCCCACACCAACAGACGTTGCGACGGCTTGAGCACATCACGAAGCAGCGTCGTTTTGCCGCTGCCCGTGTAGCCAACCACGTAAGTTATGCGACCGTCAGATTTCGGTCGCGACATTGCTTTGCGATGGTGATGCTGTTGCGACTTCGTTGCTGCGCGTCTCTGCACTCACCGCTTTTAACTTTGGTCCGAATGGTGGCAGTTTGCCGTGTTGCATGTAGCGCGTTGCAGGGACCGCCGTCACGATGATCAACAAGCGCGCCCAACACGCGTACTTGCCATTCATGCCACCGGGGAACGCTTGGTCTAAACACTCACCGAGCGATTGCGCAAAGCCTTCGCTTTCATCGTCTGTGATATCCCACTGCGGCAACACGCCGATGCGAATCATGGGCATCACTGACTTGATTGCTGGTGTCCAGCTTTCGACCGGTGCCGCATCGGTCGCGACCGGTGCACCGTGCTCATCGACCTGGGGAATGTCTTCCATTCCCGGCACCGGTGCCGCCGCTGCGGCTGCCATCTGTTGCGCCAGTTGCGCGTTTGTTGTGTCTTGCTCGCTCACTTGTTCACCTGATGTAGCAATGTCGGGAATCGTTGATGGAATGGCACCGCTTTCGACGCTTGTTTCGTCATCGGTGCTGACTGGTCCGGGACCGGTGCCGACACTGGTTTTTCTGGTGTTTCCGGTGCTGCGTCGCTTTCGCTTGGCCGGTCCTTTGACCGCTCGTTTTGGTTTACCCACGTGATGCCCTCTTGATCGAGAATGTAGTCAGTGCATTTGAATTGCCCATGCACCGGACACCGGCAGTAGAAGCCACCGGCAAACCTGCGCCGTAGCGGATGCGATGACCGCTGCGCATATCTAAAAATCGGCACGCGCAACTCGCAGCCGCGATACGGGCAAAGCATCTCGCCCGCAGCTTCGTTAACCTGCTTTGGTTTTTTCATCGCGGCATCGCTCCAATGATTCAAGACGCCTATCGACCGACTGCAACGCGGCGGCGATTGATGCCAAGTCATCGCTCAGACCCGGCACCAAAAACAACTTCGGGTCTTTCAATCTTGCGCGCAGTCTATTGATCGCAATTTTTACTGTGTCCACTATTCGCCCTCATGAATGCAGATCGACACCACTTGCGGCCCATGATCAATCTGCCATCGGTGAACATCCCAACGACCACCTAGCGCGATATGCAACGCAAATCGCATGCACATCACCAACCCGCGCCATCGATTCATGACGAGAACCTCACAGGACAGAACGGATATCGCTCGAAAGTGAACAACACCGGTCCGGCGCGTGGCTTCATGGCTTCGCTGATGCTGATGGCATTGCGTACATGCCACTTGCCTGCGTGCTGATAGATCAACTTGCCATCGTTCGGGCGATTCGCTGGCCAATGCGATGAAAGGCTGGTCCTATCGCCGGGAATTGAACCCGGTATGCGGTCACGTCCACGGGCCTTCACCGCTTCTTGGCCTTTTTCGTGGTCGATATTCGTGCCTGTGTCACCGTCCACAGCGCGATAGGTTGATGTGCGTACAGTTATTGACACGGGTCCAAGGGGAGGCACCGGACCCGGACGCTTCGCGTGTTCCATGCCGGTCGCTTGCGCGACTGCAGCGCCCTGACGGCTTTCGTAACTCGCTTTCTGATCCGATGCCTTCCACTGAACCCGCCACTCATGCAAGCGCGTGCGCACCGATGCGACCACGTGCTTAGTTGGAACAATCGAGAACGCACGACGCATCGACCAACGCTTAAACGATGGCCGCTGCACTACGGTCAACTTTGATTCGAGCGCGCTAAGCCCGATCACTTTCGGTTGCGCAACTTCGTGATACGCGTTGCACTCGCCGATTTGTTCCTTCCAGAGCGTGACGCCCGTTGACGCTTTACTAAATCCGCACCAGTCACCATCATCAGCGAAGCGCACAGCGTCCTGAATTGGTGCCATGTCTTCCCCGTTCGCGTTAACTCTTCGGCATTCACGCCACACGCCAACAGGTGCGCCTCCAATTTGTTGGAATTGTCGGATGCGATGAGTTGAAGCCCACGCGTCAACTCGATGCGCTGTCGTTGTTGCTTCGCCGCCTGCTTCATAGTCTTGCCCCACATTGAAACCGTCGATGTTCTTTGCCACGTACTTCGCGACGTAGCCCGCTGCGTCACCTAACGCCGGATCGATCTTTTTGAATTGCGTTCGATATTCCGCAGCGCCCTTTTCATCTGCATGTTCTGATAGCCAGATACTGGCCACCACTTTCGTAACCGCCTGTACGTGACTCGGTTGCATAAAGAACAACGCATGCCAATGCGGCGTGCCGTCATGATGTGGTTCAGCGATCCTGAACCCATAGATACGAAAGCCAAGCCTTTGCAACTTCGCACGAGCACGCGCCCACATGCGGCACAGCCATGACTGAGCAGCACGAACTGACGGCTTGCCAGCCGCTTTAAACAAATCATTCTCACCACCGCCCGAATGTTGTGCGTGATAGCAACTCGGCGCGGTCAACGTGCCGAAAAGCGCGACGTGCCCGGCCTCGGTTGCCAATTCTTCAAACCCACGAATGCGCGTCATCAGCTCATTGCGTCGATTCACTGGATTGCTGACGCTGGCTTGCACGGCATCGAATAAACTCATCTGTTCGCCCAGCTCATTGGTCGCAACGGCCGCTTGCAACATGGTCTGCGTGCGTTGACGCTGCGATGTACGACGGCGCAACGCCCAATCGGTGCAATACGCCGCCCTGCCCTTGCGCACATAGCCACGCGCACGCATCGCGTTCTCTACCGCCTGCCCGAAGTGTGCACGCATGCGCCGACGCCACCAGCGCACACACTGCATGCGTAACAGCTTGCCGGTGTCGGTCATGTGGCGACCGTTCGGCACTTCAAGGCCCACGCGTTGCGTGATGAACTCGGCAGCGTCCGGGTAATCAACGCACATGCGTGCGCAGCGTTCTGCCATTTCGCACAGCTCTGCATCACCGGACACCATTTCTAGTTTGAGCGATGACAGCTCGCGTCGAATCGATTCAACCCACGCAAGCACCTCGCGATAAGGTTGCAAGCCTGATGCAGCCAGGGGCGCGCGGAATTCGCGCTGCTCCCATGGCGTGCGCAACTTGCGGATGATCGGTTGTGATAATTCTTTCGGCCATTGCTTGATTGCATGGCTCACACGCTCCGCAGTGTCGCAGGCGTTGTAGTACTCGCTACGCCAAGAAACGGCGCTCATATTTCGCTGTTCTCAGACCACAACAATTGATCGCGGAACGGCACAAGGTTGCCGTAGTCATCGACCAGCATGTAACCGCCCAACAACGCGTGACCGCCAATATGGTCATCCTTCCAAGTCGACACATGCCATCCAGTTTGCACAACCCATGACGTGTGCCTGCACTTCATCATGAATGGTGTCGCCACATAACCAGCGTCGCGCACTTGATTTATATCCAGCACTTTCAACATGGCGGCGTGTGAATTACAGCTTTACGCTTACGCAATTTCGTGATGCTGGATTGCTGTACACCACGCCGCCGCCATTTACTTCAACAGCCATGTGATACCGGCCGCTGCGATGCCCATGAACACGCCCGCACCAAACTCAACGAATGGCCGCTTGTTGGCGCGGCGACCGGCATTGAAGCCGCGCACATAACCCGATTGCTCCGCATCATCGAGTTGTTGCCGCATGCGCTTTGCGGTCATGCGTGGCTTGCTGGCGCGCCTCGCTGGCGGCAGTGGCAACACGTTGCTTTCTGGTGTGCTCATGGTTGCACCGCCAGACCCATCACAACAAAACCCGGCGCAATGCCTTCAAAACCGCGTAGCACGTATCGCACGCGAAACGTCAGCTCGCGATCTTGCTTGTAATCCCTGCATTCTCGGCAGTACTTCCTGAGCACCAACGTATCGCCCACTCTGTATTCGCGATCATCGCGGCGCACCTCAAACTGTTTGATTCCTGCGCGCAGATCATCGAACGGTGTCGGGTCACACTTCAGGTAGTGCGTTTTGTGACCCGCGTTAAATTCACGGTAGGTCATGGTTGCACCTTTAAAAATGGGCTTAATTCCGACAACGATGCAGTAAGGTCCGCCACGCGCAGCAGCTTGCGAAGCTCTTGCAGATCATCGTCAGTGACGTGGATTCGAGCACCAGCGACTTGCAAACGCATGTCGCCGTTCTGGCCGCGCTCCAACTGCACGGGCGCCTTGCCTTGCTTGTGCATACGCACCTTGAACGCTGCGCCCTTCATGGTTGCACCCCTCGGTAAATCATCTGCACGATTCCGCCCTGTACCTTGTCCCATTCGCCACGCAGCGCATCGAGATCACCGCGTGCACGCATGATCAGTTGATCGAGTTCGGCGCGACGTTCGATAGCTCGATGCAGCTTGATCGACTCGATCACGTTGATCAGGCGATTCACGGTTGCGTTGTCGAAACCGGCGATGATCGGCTTCCACTCACGCACGTAATCTTCAACGATGGTGTGTTGATGTGGCTCTGGCGCATGCACCGGGCATGCCGCAAAGCTGAAACCCGGATCGCAGTTGCACTGCGGACGCTCAAAATCGGCATCGGTGCGCAGTGGAAACACGCTGGCACCCGGTAAGCGGTCAATGGATTCAATCACTGTTACTTCCCTCAACTCGCACAGCCCGGATCGGAGGGGGTAGGTGGTCCGCATGACTGGCCTTGTCAAAGGGCCTTACGGGCAACGATCCGGGGAAGTGGCGAGCGCGCTAGTTGTGCGAAACCACCTACCCCGGGTCAGACGGTACCTACGTGCCATCTAGGTGTCAAGGTGTGATCTAGGTACCAAGATGCAATCTAGTTACTTGTGTCTCATGTAGGCACTACGGCAGACTTAGGCCGTCACATCGATCCGGGAAACATCATGGCTACCGCCACACAGCAACTGCTTGACCTTGTCCGTGTTGCACAAAATTGCACCGACTATCGAGCTGCAAAGCTTTTGGGAATTAGTGATGCGAGTGTTTCACGCTGGCGCACTGGCGGCGGTCACATGTCAGCAGGCACTATCGTAAAAGCCTGCAATTTAGCGGGGGAAAAGAACGTCGGCCGCTGGCAGATATTCATCGGCGCGGAGCGCGAGCTTGGTCCAGACGGTGACTGGTATCGCGACATGCGGGCCGACATGCTCAAGGCCGAAGCCGGCGAGAAGCTCGACAAGAGCAGTTCACTATCGGTGTTACTTCGGGGCCTTCGGACGCGCACCGCTGCGGTCATTTTGTCCGCCGCCATGATGTTGGGCTTGAGCGGTTTGAGCCCTGAAAACACGGCATTTGCAGCCTCTTCCGGCGCTGATGCGAATTCGCTGCAATGTATATTATGTCAGTTTCGTAGCGACCACTTAGCTACTCAGCCAGCGCTTCAATCGCCGCCAGCAACGCCCTCGTGTCCACTGGCTTGCTGAGCATTTTGCAGTTCGGCAACGGCGTCTTGATCACTCGCAACATCGATTGCACATCGCCGCTGAGCAAAATCGCCGGCACATCTCGGCCGTGGTGAGTGCGCAGTTGCCGCAGCACGTCGAGGCCGGTGAGATTGCCGTCCAGGTGGTAATCGGTAATCAACAGATCGCCGTGCTGGATGCCGGCGAGCAACTTCTCGGCCTCGGCGATCGAACCGGCACTGTACGTCTCGTAACCCTCCAATGTCAGAAACAACTCGGTGGCCGTGCGTACCGAATCGTTGTCTTCCAGCAGGATAAGCCGGCCACGCGGTGTCGCTGCGGATCTCAGTTCGTGAGTAGGCGTCGGCGCTGCCGAAGGGGTTTCCGACAACAGTCGCTGCCGCGGAATGCGAACGCGAACCTGCGTACCGTGCCCGACTCTTGAAGTAACGGTGATCGAATAACCCAGCAGGCGCGCCACTTCTCTGACAATGGCCAGCCCCAGTCCAACGCCCATGCGTTGCGTGCCACGCGTGTCTACCTGGTAATACTCATCGAAGATGCGTTCGAGTTTGTCTTGCGGAATGCCGACACCGGAATCCTCCACCTCCAGCGTCAACGCATCGGCATCCATCGCACTGGATATGTTTATCTGGCCACGCTCGGTGTACTTGATGGCATTGCCGATCAGGTTTTGCAGCAATTGCGTGAACAAAGTGCGATCGGTCGATAGCTGCACATTCGTACTCGCGAACCGCAGTTGCAGATTTTTCGCTGCGGCCGCCGGCTCGAATTCGCGCTCCAGCTCGGTGAATACCGACGCCAGGCTCACTTCGATATTTTGCGGTTCAACGGCGCCCGATTCGAGCCGGCTGATATCGAGCAATGCGTTCAACATGCGCGTTGCGCCGTCGATGGCCTGTGCCTGCCGTTCCAGAAGCTCATCGACATGCCCGCCGTCGCCACTCAACTTCAACATCGAGGCATTCAACAGACGAATGGTTTGCAAGGGTTGTCGCAGGTCATGACTGGCCGTGGCAAGAAAGCGGCTCTTGGCACGATTGGCGCGATCCGCCTCTTCTCGTGCCGACACCAGCGCCTCGTTGATCGCACGTCGCTCGGTCATGTCACGAATGGCAGCGGCAACAAACTGTTTATCGCCGACGCGAAACGGCGCCAGGCGAATCCCGGCGGAAAACTCCGTACCGTCGGCGCGCTTGGCGAACAGATCATTGAAACGCGCGCCCATTTCTCTGCGCGTAGGATCGCGCAAATACGATGACATATGCGCTGCATGTCGAAAATGGAATCGCTCGGGCACCAGCGTTTCAATCGACCGTCCGATTAATCGCTCGCGCGGATAGCCGAAGATCGCCACCGTAGTCTCGTTGGCGAAGCGGATGACGCCACGCTCGTCGACGACCACCATCGCGTCCGGCGCAAACTGCAGAAGATGCTGTGAAATTTCGACCAGTTCGTCCATTGCGGATCAGTTATTGGCTGGAACGGCGGCACATTTCACACCGAAGACCCATACGAAGCAACTTGCTTTGCATCGGCTTTGTCATTGCACCCCAGCTTTCCGCTTGATCATTGCCCCGGTATTTCCATAGCCTGCACAATTATCGGATATCGATGATCATGCCGAGTTAAGGGACTGGCGCAGGCTCATGCGGGAATGCCGTGACTGCAGCTCGACACTCAATATGCGAGGCTAGCACCTGAACCATGAACGGCGCTCAATGACCAAACACGCCTTGACTGAACCAACCTGCCGTACGACATGCTGATGGAAAAGGTGGACATTGAACGATTGCAACCCAGCTCGGCCCCGAGATAACGTCGCTTCGGACCCGCCCGAGAACAATGCCGACAAGCTTGCACCTGAAGCAGTACTTGAGCGCTTGCTGGAGATGGCTCGTGTTGCCGCGCTCGAAGAAATGGCCAGTGGTATTGCCCACGAACTCAATCAACCGCTAGGCGCCATCGCCACGTTCGCGCAAGCCGGCGAACGCATGTTGAACCGACCAGAGCCACTGGTGAAGCGCGCTCTGGACGTATTCCAGCAGATCAGCGCGGAGGCACTCAGTGCCGGCGAAGGCATACGACGCATTCGTCGCCTGTTCAATCGCGAGGAAGCCACGCCACCGCAACCTCTTTGCATGGCCGATCTGATTGCGGAAACGGAGCCGGTACTGCAGATGCTCGCGCGCAAAGCCGGCGGCAAGCTGGAAGTCGTCGCTGCACCCGCACTGCCCGCTTTGCCGCTGGATCGGTTGCGCATCCAGCATGTGTTATTCGTGCTGGTACAGAATGCTTTCGATGCCAGCATGTCCCGCAACGACAAACCGCTGGTGAAGATATCGCTGGAGGCAGATCGTTACATGCTGCAGACCAGCGTAAGCGACAACGGCCCCGGCATCCCCATCGAACTACGCAGCCAGTTGTTCCGACCGTTCTTTACGACCAAACCACGCGGCACCGGCCTGGGACTGGCATCAAGTCGCTCCATTATTGAAGCACACGGCGGTACTATCGGATTCGATAACATACCCGCCGGTGGCAGCCGATTCTGGTTTCGGTTGCCGATGAGCAATGGCTAATGAGAGCACCCATGGCAAAGCCAATTGAAACAAAAAAAACCATACCTACCGTGTATATCGTCGATGACGATGACGGTATGCGTCGCGCATTGAGCACGCTGTTAAGCACCGTCGACTTTCATGCTCAGGTGTATTCACGCCCCAGCGAGTTTCTCGCCAACTTCAAACCCGATGATCCCGGCTGTCTGGTACTCGACATTCGCATGCCGGAAATGAGCGGCTTGGAGTTGCAGCAACAACTCAATCGCATGGGCTCGATGCTGCCGGTGATCTTCATCACCGGCCACGGCGATGTGCCCATGGCCGTGCAAGCCATGAAGGAAGGCGCGCTGGAATTTATACAGAAGCCATTTCGTGATCAGGACCTGCTTGACAAGATCAACCATGCCTTGCAACAGGATGCCGAGAATCGCAAAAACATTGCACGACGAACTGAAGTAACACAGCGGCTGCAGTCCCTGACGCCACGCGAGCGCCAGGTCATGGACATGGTGGTTGAAGGCAACGCCAACAAAGTGATCGCCATCGATCTGGGCTTGAGTGAACGCACCGTGGAAATTCATCGCGCCAAGGCGATGGAGAAGATGGGTGCTCGCTCGGTAGCGCACTTGGTGAAGATGCACCTGACACTGGCCGACGACAGTGCTGAAGCCAAGCATTGAACAGAATCTCTTCGCCAAAGACCTAATACCGCACGCGGATTCCCGCATACAGATTTGAACGTTCACTGCCGAAGATAGCTCCATGATTGAATTCGGAGCTATCCATGCAAACACCGATACGACTCACCTTCCGGCACCTGGATCGATCTCCAGCACTCGAAGCGCGCGCGAAAGAAATGTTGAGCCGCTTACAACGCTTCAACGATCACATCGCTCAATGCCATATGACCATCGAAGGGTCACCTGGCGAGTCACGTCACGGCGCGCCCTGCGTCGTCAAGATCGATCTCATCGTGCCCGGCGCGCAAATCCATGCAGAGAATGAGCGATACGATTCGGATGGGGGCGATGTCTACATTGCATTGCGAGACGCGTTCGATAACGCCAAGCGTCAATTGCTCGATCTGCATCGTCAGCAACGCGAAATGACATCGGGTGTTTGAAGCGGTTGTCGCTCCAATCTTGTAGGTCGGGTTTCAACCCGACACCCGATAAGAAGTCGGGTTAAAACCCGACCTACATGGATAATCTGTCAGTGTGGGGTATCGGTTCACGGCAGCGTCTACGCATCATGCCGACCTCTTCCACTGCCAGCGATCGATACGCACACAATAATCCGCAGCGAGAGTCGCCGCTTGCGAGAGCGATACGTGGGCTGCTTTACGCCGCCAAGATCACTTCCATCTGCTATGCAACAGCAGGCATCGTTTACGCCGCTGACCCCGTTTCGTTAAGCGGACACGTCACCGACGCCGACAGCGGCACAGTTATCGTCGGCGCTCAAGTGAAGATCGCCGGCAAGAGCGCCACTACCGACAACAAGGGAAATTTTCTAATCCAGGACCTTGCTGTCGGCAGCACGGTACTGAGCATCGACGCCGGTGGGCATGAGCATAAGGAGCAACGCATCGATCTGAGTGTGGGGTCCAACACGCTGCCGGTGGTCCTGAGCGCTACTGGTCATAGCGCCACGCAACTCAGTGATGTGAATGTCGCCGCTGTTGATCCCGATTCTGCCGCACTGATGAAGTTCGACAGCAAAAGCAGCACCGATACGGTCACCGAGTCGCTGTCGGATGCCGCGTTGAAGAACACCAATGCGCAGAACGTCGGCGATTTCATGAAGGATGTTGCCGGCGTGGCGG
>Ga0157379_10000180_pt1 | contig 47884 bp, 44 predicted proteins | sample S25metaG_FD_121802 | JGI IMG/M metagenome (GOLD analysis project Ga0157379, IMG submission 121802) | Switchgrass rhizosphere microbial communities from Kellogg Biological Station, Michigan, USA - S2-5 metaG | ecosystem: Host-associated > Plants > Roots > Rhizosphere > Soil | place: USA... | reverse complement strand
GTGGGAACCGATCATCGGGTACTCCCGCGCGGTTCGAATCGGCAACGTCATTCATGTTTCCGGAACGACCGCTTCAAACGAAAAGGGAGAGATCGTCGGAATCGGCGATGCCTATGCCCAGGCTGTGCAGGCGCTTCGCAACATCAAGGCCGCTTTGGAACGCGCCGGAGCCTCGTTGAACGACGTTGTTCAGACGCGGATGTATCTTACCAACATTGACGAGTGGGAGAAGGTCGGCCGAGCTCATGGTGAATTTTTCGGAGACGTGCGTCCGGCTACGGTTATGGTGGAAGTGAAGAGGCTGATCTCGCCGGAGATGCTTGTCGAGATTGAGGCACAGGCGGTGCTGGAATAGGGCGGCTTCCTGGACTTCGCTGTCAGCTTGAGGAAACTTTTCCCAAGAAACATCCCGGAAAGTGAGACTCCGCACTCGAATTCTCCATGTTTTTTGATATCCTTCCGAGGCTCCTGTAGGGTCTGAGATGATTCTTCACATCAACCATGTCCAACCCGGCCGTTCTGAGTCCACGAGCGGCGTTGTCTCGACGCTTCTGTCCCTGCTCGAGGCGGGAGAGATCGATCCCAACACGCTGGGTCACCTCAACGTTCACATCGACTGGGTGCAGTACAAGTCAAACTTCCGGGAGCCCGTTTCCATACGCCGCGTGGTGAGAGACGAGGAGCTCCTGCCCCTCGCCGATATCGCGGTGGATCTGCGCCAAATGCAGCCGGAGACCATCCGCACGGCTTTATCGGAAGCGCTTAACGGGGCGGGACCGGATGCTCTGGAAACGCCGCGCCGCACGTATCTGGAGTCTTTCACTCCGATGCGGTCGAGCATTATCTGGACGTTCAATGCGGTGTTCTGGAAATACCTTCCGATCTGGGAGCAGGCATCGGGCAAAGGATACGAGAAGGCCTTGCCAGGAGGCCACTCCGACGGGCATAACGCGCAGGCGATTCAGGAGTCTGTGCTGGAGTTCTGGGAGCAGCTCCGAAAGATTGAAAGCCAGCATTTGTTGCCCCCGGAGATCTACATTCTCGAAATCGGTGTGGGTACGGGCGAGCGTGCCAGCCGCTGGCTCGACGGATTCAAGGCTCTCGACTGCGAGCGCGGGACACAGTACTACTCGAAGTTGCGCTTTCTGGCCGGAGACTACTCCGTAGCCACGCTGCACCGCGTCATGGAGAGCCTTCAGTCGCATCGCGACTTGTCGAGTTTTGTCGAAGTCGACGCGATGAATCCGTTCAAGTCGCTGTCACACCTTCGGTATAAGGTCATGCTGATCACGCTCAGCAACGTTTATGACAACCTGCCCACCGACGAACTGGTGCTTCGTGACGGGAAGTTATTCTTCATTGAAGTCCGCGCCTACGTTCCGACGGCAGAGACGACGCGAATTTGTGAGAAGTACCACGTGCCTGTGGGCGAGTTCGATCGAACGGTTCAGAAACTCCTGCACGATGGTCCCGAATCCTTCGATTCCCTGGAGCGAATAATGGGATTCTGGCAGGAAGTCTGGGCTGCCGTGCGACTGGAAGAACGTCTGGTCTCCGCGCATAATCTGTCGGAGGCGCATCTGCCCACCGGTATGAAGCCCTCGTACATCGAGGGACTGATCGAGAATGCTCCGGCGAACATCCGCTTTCATTTGAGCTCGGGCGCAACGGAGAGTTTCATCAATACGATTCCGCTGCTCCATCCGCGCGGCTGTTTGCAGGTTTCGGACATCTTCGTCGAAAAACTCACCGACTATCTGCACGGATTTCGCGGCCCGGGTAAAATGGATGGGTCGATTGTGAACTGGGTGAATGGCGCGCTGCTGGAGGTTGTCGGCGCTCAATCGGGATACGACGTGCACTTTGCTCCGTTCCGTTATCGCAAGGGTTCGAAAACGTCGATTCTCTACACCACACAACGGGAGTAAACGCATGAGTCTTCCCCTATTACCCACGTCGGTCGTTGGAAGCTATTCGATGCCGGGTTGGCTGGAACGGCTCAAGACGGAATACGTCCTTCGCCGCATCAGCCGTTTGGAGCTCGATGAAATTCACGATACGGCCGTCAAAGCCGCGATCAAGGATCAGGAAGTGGCGGGCGTGGACATTCTGACGGACGGGGAACTCCGCAGGGATAATTTGATCGACTACTTCGCCGAACGTTTGCCCGGAGTGCAGATCGATCGGGCTTCCAAAAAGTTCTATTACGATTTTTACGACAGCGTCGTTCGCGGAAAGATGCCGATGGCGGGTCTCGGCATTGTGAACGACTACAAATTTCTCGCCGCCAATACCGAGCGGATACCCAAGTTCAACGTCACGGGGCCACACTCTCTTGTGAAACGCATTCGGAACGAGTTTTACAAGAGCGAAGAGGAATTCGCGTCGGATATTGCGCGCATCATGAACCTGGAACTGAAGGAACTGGTTCGCGCCGGCGTCAAGCACCTTCAGATCGACGAACCATACTACTCGGGCTTTCCCGAAGACCTTCCGTGGGGCGTTCGTGTGCTCAATACGCTTGTGGACGGCGTCGATGCGAGAATCACGTTGCATATCTGCTATGGGAACCGGTATGGCAAGCCCACCTGGGCAGGGAACTACCGGTACCTTTTCCCCACAATTCTCGACGCGAAAGTTCACCAGCTCTCATTGGAGTTCGCGCGCCGCGGCGGCGAAGACCTCGATCTTTTTAAAGAGTTCTCCGGGCGTTTCGAGATCGGCGTAGGAGTCATCGATGTCAAGGATCACGAAGTCGAGACGCCGGATCTGGTTGCGGAGAGAATTCGGAAAGCCGCAGAGTTTGTTCCCGTCGAGCGCATGTTTGTGCTGCCCGATTGCGGATGCCTCCACCTCCCTCAGGCCATCGCCTTCGCCAAATTGAAGTCCATGGTGCGAGGCGCTGAGATCGTTCGCGGCGAATTGCAGAAGTAGATCGGGGGCACGCTACTTGAACCCTGCTCGACGTGGCGAACAGCGTTCCACAAATTAGCTTCATCCATTACACAGGCCTTCAATCGTCCCTGCCAGAGGTGCCCGGTCTTGACGTGGCGCATGTTGAAGTTGACTAATTTCATATTTCCATAATAATAGAAATATGAAATTAAGAGGGACGATGGCCACATCCAATAAGAAACAGGCAGAACAGATCGCGCGATACGCAGACATGCTTGCAGCGATGGGCACGGAGCCAAGGCTTCGCATCATGCAGCTTTTACTCACAGCGCATCCAGAAGGGCTCGTCGTCGGCGATATCGGCAGTGAACTCGACCTACCCAGTTCGACGCTCTCCCATCACCTGGAGAAGTTAAAGCACGAAGAGCTTGTTCAGGTTAGGCGTGAAGGCACATTTCTTTGGTACTCCGCCAATGCCGACGCCTTGCAGGAACTCCTCAGCTTCTTGTACGCCGAATGCTGCACTCGCAACAAGGCAGTGGAGCCTCAGAAGATCGTTTGCTGCAAATGAAGGAGAAGCTATGAATACAACGGATATCAAAGCAGTCGTCAGGGAGAAATATGGTGAGGCGGCACTGCGCGTGCTGGACGGGGGCAACTCTTGTTGTGGAGCGGCTGCCGCCTGCGGAACGGTGGACCCCATCACTTCTGGGCTCTATGATCAGGTTCAAACCTCTGAAATCCCGGAAGAAGCACTCAAAGCCTCGCTGGGTTGCGGCAATCCCACTGCCCTGGCCACACTCAACGCCGGAGAAATCGTTCTCGATCTGGGATCTGGAGGCGGCATCGACGTCCTGCTCTCGGCAAAGAGAGTAGGGCCAACCGGTAAGGCGTACGGACTCGATATGACCGATGAGATGCTCGCATTGGCTCGCGAGAATCAAAAGAAAGCCAATGTGCGGAATGCTGAATTTCTCAAGGGGGAGATCGAACACATCCCTCTGCCCGACAACTCCGTGGATGTCATCATCTCAAACTGTGTGATCAATCTATCTGGGGATAAGGACCAGGTCCTTCGGGAAGCGTTCCGCGTGTTGAAGCCGGGAGGGCGCTTTGCTGTCTCCGATGTCGTGACACGTGGCGATATACCTGATGAGATTCGCCAAAAGGTCCTCCTGTGGGTCGGCTGTATCGCCGGCGCCTTAGAGGAGAACGACTATCGCCGCAAGCTGAACGCCGCGGGCTTTGAAAGTATTGATATCGAACCGACCCGGATTTACCGCATCGAAGACGCCCGAGCCTTTCTTTCTGGGCAGCAAATCGATGTAGACGCGATTGCGCCCCAGGTCGATAGCAAGTTCATGAGCGCATTTGTCCGCGCAAAAAAGCCCAGGAGCTGCTGTGGTCCGGAGTGCTGTTCGTAGGGAAATCCTGTGACGTCGAACCGAAAACTCGCGGCAGAGGCTATTGGAACGATGCTTCTTCTTTCCGCGATCGTAGGCTCAGGAATCATGGGAGAACGACTCAGCGGAGGAAATGTTGCAATCGCGCTCCTGGCAAATACCTTGGCGACGGGTGCGATGCTCGTCGTCATCATTCTCGTTTTCGGCCCAATCTCCGGGGCTCATTTCAATCCCGTTGTCACACTAGCTCTCGCGTCCCAAGGTGAGATGCGCTGGAGGGACACCCCGGCCTATGTCGTTGTTCAGGTTCTGGGCGCTCTCGTGGGAGTAGCGGCCGCCCACATCATGTTCAGCGAGCCGCTTTTCTCGCCGTCGCAGCACGCCCGGGCCGGTGGCGCACAACTCTTCAGTGAGTTTATGGCTACTTTCGGACTTTTGGTTGTCGTCTGGGGGGGTGGGCGTGCGCGACCTCAGGCGGCTCCGTTTGCTGTGGGAGCCTACATTACAGCAGGCTACTGGTTCACTGCATCGACGGCCTTCGCCAACCCGGCCGTCACCGTGGCGCGCTCCTTAACAAACACGTTCTCGGGTATCCGCCCAACCGACGTTCCAGGATTCATCGGTGCGCAATTTGTAGGTGCGACTGCAGCGACCATTCTTTTCAGGTGGTTGATCCGTACGCCGCAGTCCAACCTCCGCGCGCGAGACGATTCATACAAGGAGATGGTTAGTCGTGGCAAATAGGAAACGAGTGCTGATCCTCTGCACCGGAAATTCTGCGCGGAGCCAGATGGGAGAAGGGTTGTTGCGGAATGACGCCGGAGACCGTTTCGAAGTCTCGAGTGCCGGGACTCATCCTTCCCACGTCCGCCATGAAGCCATTGCGGTCATGCAGGAGATCGGTATCGATATTTCAAACCAACGTTCAAAGTCTGTAGGCGAGTTTGACGGAGAGGAATTTGACTACGTCTTGACGGTGTGCGATCAAGCCCGTGAAGCCTGCCCTATCTATCCTGGTCACGGCCGCAGGCTGCATCAGTCCTTTCCAGATCCTGCCGCTATCAAGGGATCAGAAGAGGAACGACTCAATGCCTTCCGCAAAGTGCGGGATGAAATCCGCTCGTACCTGCAGCACTTCCCGATTCAGTCCGACTGAGAGGCTCTCATGAAGAAACGAGTCTTGTTTTTATGAGAGATTTGACTACGTCATCACAGTCTGCGACCGTGCCAGGGCTGAGCCGATCCATTGGGGATTTGATGATCCGGCAGAAGCGCCAGCCGAGGCGCAACTGCGCACTTTCAGAACAGTCCGAGACGAAATCCGTCAACGCTTGCGTCTCTTTTTGTTATCGCATCGCGATTGACACCTGCGAGCTACCTCCGGACGCGGAGGGTTGTTTCCCAGGCATGGCCTTAGTTAAACGTCTTTGCACGACTTCAGTTGCTTTTGGTGCCTTGTCTTTTGGGGGTTTAGAAATTGAGCTTCAGAGCGAACTGGATTTGCCGGTTAGTACCGAGGCCGACGCTTCGTTCCACCGTGCTGGTCATGACACCGAAGGAGCTGCCGGCGATACCCTGGGTGAAGGCCTGTCCCGGTTGGATCGAGAGCGCGCCCTGGGGATTGCCATACGGATTTGACCCACTGACTGTCGCTGATGATGTGGCGGCTGGGGCCGCCAGCGTCGATCCGGGATTGGCAAAATTCGTCTGATTGAAAATGTTGAAGAATTCCGCTCGGAACTCGACGTTACGCGACTCGCCGAGGCCGAACTGCTTTTGGAAGGCGAGATCGAACTGATGGAAATCGGGTCCTCGCAGAGCATTCCGCGACAGATTGCCGAACGTACCTGGAGCAGGCATTGAAAACGCGGCGGGGTTGAGCAGGTTACGATCATTGTTCAAATACGGATCAACTCCCGGGATCAAGTTGGGCCGTCGGGTTGCGCGGCTGGATCCGCCGCCGGGTGTGTTGATGATCGCCGTTCGTCCCGCTCCCGAACCGCCGTAGACAACCCCTGCGGAATCGACCCACACAGTGTCGGGTCTCCCGATCAGGACATTGATAGGAATTCCGCTCCGAGCATTCGCGATCGCTGAAACGTTCCAGCCGCCAAGGAATGCGTTCATCACTCCACTGGTGTTACTTCCATACTTCCGTCCGTGTCCGAATGGGAGCGTGTAAACGGCGCTTGCGTTGAAGTTGTGACGAACATCGAAGGTATTGTCTCCCTGATCGTAGTCAAAGTCCTTGATGTCTCGTGCATTGTTACCAACCGTGATCGCTTCATTCGATCCTGCGCTGGTTCCCCGGCTGTGTCCAAGCGTGTATTGCGCGTTTAGGGTCAACCCCGCCGAACTGCGCTTGACCAACGAGAGCTGCATCGCATCGTAGGCGTCGTGCCCGCCGCTCGTTTTGTAATCGATTTCCGCATAGGGTCGCAGAGGTGTTCCGGAAGGTTGCGGAATATCAAACTCACGGGTAATGGTTCCCGTCGTGGGATCCACCGAAACGATTCGATTTGCGATGCTGCGGACGAACAAATTGCGGCCCTGGCTGCCGACATACGCTGCTGTGGCCACAAGTCCATGAGCAAATTCCTGCTGAATCGACGCGCTGTACTGATAAATCCGTTCAGGCACTTTGTAGTCGGTGTCGTAAGCGCGCGGCGCGTACTGTCGATTGTTGGGATTGTTCGCAAAATTGTCGCGAACCGCCGCCGGATCGACGGGATAGGCGCCGCCGTTGTTGAGAACGTTGACAAGATCGCTTTCGATGGGCTGGATGAGGTCTTCGCCTTGTCCAGGGCCGTAGTAGATGCCAAAGCCTCCGCGCAGAACGGTCTTGATGCTCGGTGAGAACGTCACGCCCACGCGTGGCCCGAAGTTAGTTGACGACGACTTATAGAAGTCGTCCGATGGCGAACGGAGCTGGCCCGTGTGAATATCAAACAGAACCGCGAGGTCGTTGGCCTCTCGCATCGGGGTGTAATACTCGTAACGAAGGCCATAGTTTACTGTGAGCCTCGGAGCGAGTTTCCACTCGTCCTGGGCATAAAAAATGTAGTACTCCTGCTCGCCCTTGCGTTCTCCTGTGGCTCCTCCGTTAATCAGACTCGGATCCGAGAGATCACCCACAAATCGGGTGTTCTGCGCTGTGTTGTTGAGGAAACCCGACAGGTTCGCATACGAGTATGTCGTACCGCCAAACCGGTTCATCCACGTCCGGATCGTTCGGACTTCTCCTCCGAACTTCATGTTGTGCCGGCCGCGGTACCAGGAAAGGTTGTCGATGTAGGAGATCGTCCAGGGCGTGTATGGAGCACCTCTGCCGTTTGCCTGGCTGTTAAGACGGACAAGTCCGCCAGCCGTTGCAACTCCAGTGCTGCTTGCCTGGCCTGCAATTCCTGTGTTTGCGATATTGCCCGTCAGACTGATCGTCATGTTCGACGTGTCGATGCCGTTTGCCAGTACCGGCGCGGAACCGAAGCCGCGTGTGAGAGCGCCGTTATAGCCGATTTTGGCCTCATTGATGAGCGAAGCAGACAGCGTGGACTGTAATGCGATCACGCCATTCTGCGGCCAGCTTCTGATTCTCAACTCGCGGCCGCTTACGCTTTGAGGCTGAATGCTTGTTGCCTGATCGCGGAAGAAGCGCGTATACAGCGAATGGTGCTCATTGATCCTATAGTCCAGTCGCAAACCAAAGGAGTTTTCATCAACCGTGTTTTTTGCGTTGAGCTGGACGATGTCGTAGTCCGGATCGGCGGACGCGCCGGCAACCGTAAAGGCATTGGGGCTGCGGAAGGCGTCGAAGACGGGAAGAATCGAAGGAACCGCCCTGGCTCTTGCATTATCGTTCGGAACCGCTTCGATAAAGTTCGTTCCATTACGAAGCCGGTATCCTTCATAGCTGAAGAAGAAGAACGCCTTGTTCTTCACGATCGGCCCGCCGATCGACCCACCAAATTGGTTCATCCGCAGAGGCGATTTACCTACTTTGTCAAAAAAGTTGCGCGCATCCAGCGCATCGTTCCGGAGGTACTCAAAGAGTGATCCATGGAATTCATTGCTTCCGGACTTGGTGACCACGCTGACCTGCCCGCCGGTTCCTGTTCCCAGTTCCGCGGGGTAATTGTTGGAGTCGACGCGAAACTCCTGCACGTTCTCAAGACTGCTCTGCAAACGGAATGGCGAAACCAGTTCGCCTCCGACGTTACCGGGGCTTGCGTCGATGATGGCGGAAGCCTCAATGCCGTCAAAACGAACTGCGTTCTGTTCTACTGCGCGCCCGCTGAATCGGATGTCGCCAAACGTCCCGGAACCCGTGTTCTGCGCGCCGGGCGCCTGAAGATACAACTGCGAGAGCTGTCGGCTGTTGATGGGCAAGTCATGGACTTCGCGTTGATCAACGTTGATGCCCATTGTTGCCGAACTGGTGTCGATAATAGGAACGTCGGCAGTTTCAACGTTCACTGTGGTCGCGACAGCTGCAGCCTGCAGTGTGAAATTGACATCCAGTCTCTGGCCAGCCACCAATTGCAGGCTCTTGCGTTCCAAAGTCGCAAACCCTGGCAGTGATGCGGACACCGCGTACTCCGAGGCCCGAAGGGCGGGCATTACGTAATTTCCGCTGTCAGCCGTCAGGACAGTCCGCTGCTCACCCGTTCGAACATTGGTTATGGTTATCGTTACACCCGGAATTACTGCTCCGCTGGCGTCCTCGACGGTTCCGGCTATTCGCCCCTGATCTCCCTGGCCAAAAGCCAATGCCGACATTACGGCAATCAACAGGGCGGTACTTAAGAGTCTGAATGGTCCCTTCAAAGGAGTCCTCCTTAGTCAGTCGTTTTTTCAGTTTGGTCCATTTAGGAATGAGAACTTGTGTAAGCGACAGGCTAAGGAGAGCCGCTGAAACGCTTATGAATGCGGGATGAATAGATTGTTACAGAGGGAGAGGGAAGCGGCGTAAACCTAGTTGTTTCGATGTTTGTGAAACAAAATAGAAACAATCGAAACTTCAAGCCGGCCGAGCGCAGCGAAAATCAAACTCCGAAATTTCGGAGATCAGACGCGCGCGAGAACCTTGGAGCGAGAGAGGGGAATTTTGAAATTGAAGAGTCCGGGGATCTCAAAACCGAAATTACAAGAGGGCAGATTGGACGGGCTGTTCCTGTGATGTCTGGTCCAATTTGAGATCTTGTAATCTCGGTTTTGAGATTTATGCGATCCCCGGACTCTCCAATTTTAAATTCCTCTCTCCCTTCCTTCCTTGATCACGCTCCCTTACTTCTTAAGTTCGTCGTAAAGGTTACCGAAGAACTGAGCGTTGAGCGTGAAGGGAGCCAGATCATCGACTTTAACCTGCATGGCCAGCGTCTCTTTCGTAGCGCCCGCCTTGATTGCGTCTGATGCGCGCGAGATAACCAGATCCACCTTTTTCTTGAACGCTTCAACGTCGGCCCGTGTTTTCGGTTCGCCTCGGCCCTGGATCGCGGTCTCGAAGTCCAGCTTCAGTACGCCGTCGAGGACCTTCGACCATTCCACCCAACTTCCGCCATTGGCCCAATCGATGACGGGGTTGCCGTCCGACATTTCGTCGCTGACCATGACGACCTTCGCGTCAGGGAAGTACACCATCGTGTCATCGCCTGTGTGGCCTCGACCGTAGAAATGCAGTTGAACTTCAGCGCCGCCCAGCTTGAGAACATAGTCTTTGGCGAAGGTCTGGGTCGGACGTCCGGGAATCGCTGTAGTTCTCGGATCACTCGCCATGAAACTCTTGAGCGCTTCGAGCGCAAGCACCTGTGCCCCGGCATCGAGAAACTTCTGGTTATTGCCAACATGATCGGGATGATGCTGCGTGTTGATAACGTACTTGACCGGGAGTGGACTCACGGCTTTGATGGCTGTCATCAGACCGTTGTACTGGTCGTCTCCAGGGTTCTTCGTATCGACAACAATCAAACCCTCTGTGGTGACGCGCACCACTGTGTTCGCGCCGCCACCCGTTATCAGAAAGAGTCCAGGCTTGAGTTGACGTGCCGGCATCACCGTATCCGGTGCGCCGCCGCGTCCTCCGCGTCCCTGGGGTGCCTGCGCGAGTATTGCTGAAACAGTGACGCAAAGAACGGCCGCAGTTCCGATAAACCATCTGCGATTCATGATTGCCTCCTCGAATGTGGGCAGATTATAGCCTTGACACCCACCGATCCCGCCTATAGTTTCGCAGCCATGAAGCCATCGGGAATCCTGCTGATGCTGACTCTGGTGCTCAGCATGACGGTGTTAGCGCAAGTGCGCGCGCCGCGGCCTCCGGCAAACCGTCCGCCGGCGCCGAAGCTTGAGGATGGAACTCCCAACCTCGGGAGCATCGTTCCCAATAAAGGGTACTGGGCGCCTTCGCAATATCAGGACTACACCGCGATCCTTACTGAACCCAAGGAAATCCCGTATCAGGCCTGGGCTGCCGCCCTTGCTGCGGAGCGAAAGTCATCGGGATCACTCTATGATCCGAACGGACTATGCCTTCCGCCTGTCGGCGCGCGTCTGATGACGACGCCGTATCCGATGGAAATCCTGCAGATGCCGAAGCAGAAACGCATCGTCATGATCTATGAAGGTGGGGCACACATCTGGCGGAACATTTATTTAGATGACCGTCCCCACCCACCCGCTGACACTCTTACGCCGACATGGCTTGGCCACTCGGTTGGCCATTGGGAAGGCGAAACGCTCGTAATCGATGTTGTCGGGTTTAATGAAGGCAGCTGGATCGATATGGGCGGAAAGCCGCACACAAACAAGCTGCATCTTATTGAACGCTTCACCCGCACCGATTTGTACACGCTGCATTATGAAGCGACGATTGACGACCCCGGTGCTTACACGGCGCCGTGGAAAGTAGCTTTTGATGTGACGTGGGACTCGGAAGGCGAGATTCAGGAATACATCTGCCAGGAGAATAACCGGTGGGGCAGCAGGCTCGCCGGGGATCCCGGCAAGCCTGCGAATCCTTAAACGAAACTATCTTCCGAACACCGGAGAGCCATCGGCCTTGGTGATCGTGGCCTGACCGATGTTCATCGAAGTCGGAGACTTCGCTCGGACGCCGCTGACTTTTACCGTGTCGCCGGGCTTCAAGGTGTCTTCTCTCCAGCCACTGCGGTACAGCGCGTTCGGCGGTCCGCCTTCCACCCGGTACTCCAGCACGGTTCCGTCCGGCTGCTTCACTTCCACGTGTGTGTAGATGTGTGGATTCATCCACGCCACCTTCTTCACCGTGCCCGTGAAGCTGATAGGCTTGCTGGTATCAAACTCGGCAGAAATTGAGTGATGGCCTACCATCGGTATAGCTAGGAATAGCATTCCGACTATTAACAGACTTAATAAACTTCTCTGCATAAGGACCTCCTAAACAAAAGTTTCGAGGCTGAACGGCAGGCGCCGGACGCGCTTCCCGGTGGCTTTAAATATCGCATTCCCCACCGCAGGCGCGATCGCAGGCGTACCGACTTCGCCCATGCCTCCTGGATTGTTTGTGCTCGGCACAATATGGATTTCGATAAGGGGCATTTCGTCAATGCGCAGCGGTTCGTACTGATGGAAATTCGTCTGCTGGACGCGCCCCTTTTCAAATGTGATGTTGCCGCGCAACGCGGCGCTCAATCCGTAAACGATGGCGCTTTGCATCTGCTGCTCGATGCCGGCAGGATTTACGGCAACGCCGCAGTCTACGGCGCTCACGACGCGATGGACGCGAACCTTGCCCTGCTCAATCGAGACTTCTGCAATCTGTGCATTGAAGCTGCCGAAACAGTTTACTGCCGCGACGCCCATCGCTCTTCCGGCAGGAAGCGGCTTGCCCCAACCCGCTTTTTCCGCAGCGAGATTCAGCGCCGCGAGAAGTCTTGGCTGGCTCGCCAGGAGTTCGCGTCGGAATTCAACCGCGTCTTTGCCGGCTGCAATCGCGAGTTCGTCGATGAAACTTTCAGTGAAGAATGTGTTCTGTGAATGCCCGACTGAACGCCAATAGTTCGTCGGGATCTTGATGCCGGGTTCGCGGTATTCCACCTGGATGTTCGGAATGCCATACAGGATGTCGTCGATACCGGCGACTCCTTCCCGGTCCACACCGTTTCGCATGCCCTGCGCGGCGAATGACGAGCAGGAGGCACGCGCCGTCCACGTCATCAGCTTATTGCTGGCATCCATTCCCGCCTTGAATCGGACGTAGGACGCCGGGCGGAATCGATCGGTCTGGAGGTCGTCTTCGCGCGTGTAGGTCAGCTTGATGGGCACACCGAGCGCCTTTGAAATGCCGACTGCTTCGGTGACGAAGGCCCCGCCTCCGCGGCTGCCGAAGCCTCCACCCATATACAGCGTGTGAAGATTGATCTGATTCGCCGGCAAACCGCTTGCCTGCATGGCATTTTGGTTTGCGATGCTGGGAAGCTGGCTGCCGACCCAGACTTCGCAAAAATTCGACTTCACATCCGCGACACAAGTAAACGGCTCCATCGGCGCATGCGCCAGATATGGAGCCTCGTAGATCGCTTCGATCAGCTTCGCCGATGTTGCGAGCCCTTCCTCGCCCTCGCCGCGACGTGTGGCGACGTTGCCAGGCGTTGCTGTCGCTTTCGTGAGGATGTCGCGGATAGCTTCCGTATTCAGGGCAGCATTCTCGCCTTCGTTCCACTGGACGACGAGTGCTTTGCGGCCTTCCATCGCTGCCCATGTATTGTCTGCAACAACGGCGACTCCTTCAGGAATCTGCACGACATGCTTCACGCCCGCAACAGCTTTCGCCGCGGTCGCATCAAAGCCGGCGACAGATCCACCCGTTACGGGACAACGCGCCACGACGGCATACAACATTCCGGGCCGTCGTACATCGAGTGCGAACTCCGCCTTGCCCATGACCTTCGCAGGAGTGTCGAGGCGCTTTGTAGCCTTGCCGACGACTTTGAATTCGGACACGGGTTTGAGCTGAATCGTATTGGCTGCAGGAGGTGTGAGTTGAGACGCTGCGTCCGCGAGGCTGCCATAGCTCAGCCGCGCATTCGTTACCGTGTTCACGATCGTGCTGTTCTCTGCGCGGCATTGCGCCTTGTCGATGCCCCACTGTTGCGCCGCCGCTTCTTTCAGCATCTCGCGCGCAACGGCTCCAGCTTGCCGCAGAGGATTGTACGTCGTCCGGATCGCCTGGCTTCCGACCGTGCCCTGTAGTCCGCCACTTGCGTAAACCTGCGCAATCGGCGCGTATTCCCAGCGGATCTTGTTCCAGTCAACTTCCAGTTCTTCAGCAAGAAGCTGCGCAAGTGATGTCGTGGTGCCCTGTCCGTTTTCGGGTTTGTGGATGACAAACGTGACGAGATCATCCGTTCCGATATGAACGAAGGCATTCAGGTTCTTTATCGAGGGCGCAGATTGTGCTGATAGTTCACCCTTGCCCGGCAAATAGAAACCCACGAGGAGACCACCCGCGGCAGCCGTGCCAACCTTCAGGAAATTGCGCCGGTCGAGTTGGATACTCATCGCCGACCTCCCTGCGCGGCACGGTGGATTGCGGCGCGAATCGATTGATACGTTCCGCAGCGGCAGATATTTCCGCGCATTTGCGAATCGATGTCAGCATCGGTGGGATTCGGAATCTTGCTGAGGAGTGCGGCGGCGCTCATGATCTGCCCGGGTTGACAATAGCCGCATTGCGGAACATCGACATCCAGCCATGCTTGCTGTACAGGGTGCAATCCTGTTGGCGACAACCCCTCAATTGTCGTCACGGTCTTGCCCGCGACAGCCGATATCTGGGTGCTGCATGAACGCTGGGCCTGCCCATCGACGTGGACGGTGCACGCCCCACAAAGTCCCATACCGCATCCGAATTTTGTCCCGGTCAAACCTAAGGTGTCGCGAAGGACCCACAGCAACGGCATCTGCGGAGGCGCTTCCACGCTCTGCCGCTGGCCGTTGACGGTTAGGTTTATTGCTGCCATTCCGACCTCCTCTGCGGTTGGAACTCCTTTGAAATCAGATATCAAGCATCGTCTGAACCGCCATCGCTGTCAAAGAAAAAATACGGCAGGAACAGGAGTTTTCGTGCCGAAAACGGTGACACTCTGGCAAGAGCCGAAAAGTGGGGGCCAGGCACACTGTTTCCCTGTTTCCCGGGGGCCAACAACCGAGCTCGCAGCAATTTTTCGGCGGGAAAATAGGGAAACAGCGTGCCTGGCCCCGATTTTGGCTTTTTGGCATATGATTTCCGGATTCATGAGCATGCGGTTGATGGTCTTGGCCGTTTTTGTGCTTGGTGTTATCGGAACGGGAAGCGAGTTGCTTTTCCTGGGCCATATCGTCGGCATCGACCAATTGATTCCCATCGTTTTGCTCGTGATGAGCCTTCTCGTCCTCGCATGGCACGGGCTCGAAAGGAAGTCGGCCAGCCTCAAAGCTTTTCAGATCACCATGATTCTGCTGGTGATCGCCGGCATCCTGGGGACGGGGTTTCACTTTTGGGCCAACGAGAAGTTTGAACTCGAAGGGGATCCCAATATGAAGGGGATGGCGCTCTTCGCAAAAGTGATGACCGGGGCCGCACCGGCGCTCGCACCGGGCGCAATAGTTCAGCTCGGATTGCTTGGCTTGATCTTTACGTTTCGCCACCCCACACTGGGGCAACAATCGAAGGAGGAATGATGAACCGTTTAAAAGTGTTGCTGGCCTTGGTCGCGCTGGCAATGGGAATCGCTCCGCTCATACATGCGCAGGTAGGAAAGTCGCAGGGGTTGCTTGACGCGAATCGCGCGACACAAGAGGAACTGATGTCGGTCCCTCACATGAACGCAGCCTACGTCAAAGCGATCATGGACAAGCGTCCGTTTGCAAACGTGACAGAGTTCGCGGCAGCATTGATGCCCGCACTGACGAAGGCTCAGCTCAACGAGGTTTACGGCAAGGTGTTTGTTCACGTCAATCTGAACACGGCAACCGACGACGAGTTGCTCAGCATCCCGGCCGCGCAGCCGAATCGCATCCTGCGTGAATTCAAGGAATATCGCCCGTACAAGAGCCTCTCGGTTTTTCACCGCGAGATGCGGAAGTACTGGGATGAGGCAGAAGTCTCCCGTCTCGAACAGTACGTGTTCGTCCCGGTCAATCTCAATTCGGCGACCGACGAAGAACTCCTCAGTATTCCGGCTGCACAGCCGAATCGCATCCTGCGTGAGTTCAAAGAATATCGCCCCTACACGAGCATGGAGCAATTCCATCGCGAAATGCGGAAGTACTGGGACGAGAAGGAAGTCAACCGGCTACAGCGCTACGTCACGTTGAATTAGTCTTTCAAGGATGGAATACGTCAGCTTTGGCTCAACAGGGTTGAAGGTTTCGCGACTCGCGCTCGGAACCATGGGCTTCGGGTCGCGAACCTGGAGGAAGTGGGCTCTCGAAGAAGAGGAAAGCCGTCCAATCATTCGCAGAGCGCTCGAACTCGGCATCAATTTCTTCGACACAGCCGACATGTATTCCTTGGGCGTATCGGAAGAAATTCTGGGCCGGGCGCTCAAAGATTTTGGTGCAAAGCGAGAGCGTGTCGTCATCGCCACCAAGGCGCACAGCCCGATGAGCGAGGACCCCAACGATCGCGGTCTTTCGCGGAAGCATCTCTTCCATTCCATCGACGCCAGTTTGAAACGTCTGGGGACGGACTATGTGGATCTCTTCCAGATGCACCGTTGGGATCCATCGACACCGATCGAGGAAACCCTTGTCGGATTGAATGATATCGTCCGCGCAGGGAAGGCGCTCTATGTCGGCGCGTCCACGATGTCTGCGTGGCAGTTCGCAAAGCTTCTCTACAAAGCGGATGCGCTCGGCGTTACGCGGCCGGTCTCCATGCAGCCGTACTACAACATTCTCTACCGCGAGGAAGAACGGGAGATGATTCCGCTTTGCCGCGCCGAAGGTATCGCCGTCATCCCTTACAGCCCGATCGCGCGAGGATTCGTGACTGGCGAACGCCGCAAGGAAGATTGGGGAGATACCGTTCGCGCCAAGACCGATGACTACATGAAGAAGCTGTACTACACACCCCAGGACTTCGCGATCACAGAGCGGATTACGGAAGTTGCGCGGCGGTTGGGATTGCTCAATGTTCAGGTCGCGCTGGCGTGGGTTTTGCAGCAGCTCGGAATCACGGCGCCGATTATTGGTGTGACGAAGCTCGAGCAGCTGGACCAGCTTGTAGGCGCGCTCGCCGTGAAGCTGGAAGCGCCGGAACTCAAGGCGCTTTCGGAAGTCTACCAGCCGAAAGAAGTGGTTTCCGAGTTACCGCGACCCAAGAACTGAGGGGAAGCTTCCGTCGCCGGACGTTTAGGGCTTCCTCAAGCCTGTTTCAGCACAATCGACTCGATTGCATTCATCAGGTCTTCGCACCGGTCGATGGTCTGCTCCAACTCGTTATAGATGGCGCTGTACTTCATCAAGCGAATGGCATCACGTTCGTCGGCGTATAGGCTTCCGACGAAGTGACGGTACAGGCGATCGCCTTCGTTTTCGAGTGCGTGAACGCTAATGACCTGCTCTCGCACTTTCTCATAGTCGGGCTTTCTCAAGCCGTGGATCGCCCTGTGGATATCATTAACCGCGCGACGCGTCACCTCGAGCAGCATCACCATACCGTCTTCGAGCTTTTCGATTCTGTAAAGCACGAAGATGTCTGAGACGTGATCCATCAAGTCGAGAACGTCGTCCAGGCTCTTCGTCAGCGAATAAATGTCTTCGCGGTCGAAGGGCGTGATGAATGATTTGTTCAGCTCTTCGAAGATGTTGTGCGTTAGTTTGTCGCCGACGTGCTCGAGTTTTTTGATCTGGTCGCGGATAGCCGTCAGCTCGTCGCGGTTGGATGCCTTCGCGAGGCTTGCATAAATTCCTGCCGCCTCCTTGAGGTTGTCTGCAGACTGCTCGAAGTAAGGCAAAAACTTATCGTCGTGCGGCAGAAAAAAACGTAATACAGAACCCAGACCCATTCATCGTCTCCTCGATCGATCTTGCGGGTATAATCACGCGGCGCCAGAGGGTGTAAGGCAGCCAAGGGAATGTAACAGACCCAGGCGATATACGGCTACAAAGGATTTTTCTGAGTGGATTTTACTTCTCCGACTTTTTGGATCGTTGCTGGAATCATTTTTACCGCGCTGGTTTTTGATTACCTGAACGGCTTTCACGACGCTGCAAACTCGATTGCGACCGTCGTTTCCACGCGGGTATTGTCGCCGGGCAAAGCTGTCTTATGGGCGGCGTTTTTCAATTTTGCGGCAGCATTCGGCTTTGGCGTCGGCGTGGCGAAAACCATCGGCAGTGGTATGGTGGACCTCAAATCCGTCGATAACACCGTGATCTGGGCGGGGCTTTTCGGCGCCATTTTTTGGAACATTTTTACGTGGTACTTCGGCTTGCCTACGAGTTCTTCTCACGCGTTGATCGGCGGATACGCCGGCAGCGCCGTTGCGAAAGCCGGACTTGGGGTCATCATTGCCTCGGGTTGGACCAAGACGCTGGCTTTCATCGTCCTGTCGCCGGTAATCGGCATGATTCTGGGATTCTTTTTGATGGCCGGCACACTTTGGATCGTCAAAGACTCTTCGCCGCGTCGAGTCGACAACAAGTTCCGAAGGCTGCAGCTGATTTCCGCCGCAGCCTACAGTTTGGGACACGGCACCAATGATGCCCAGAAAACGATGGGAATCATCGCCGGTGTGCTCTACACAAACAAATACATTCCGTCTTTCGAGATTCCGCTTTGGGTGATCCTGCTCGCTCATTCGGCAATCGGCCTGGGAACTCTGTCCGGCGGTTGGCGCATCGTGAAGACGATGGGGAGCCGGATTACGGCTCTCCGCCCCATAGGCGGATTCTGTGCTGAAACCGGCGCCGCGATCTGTCTTTTTGGCCTCGCGATGAATGGGATTCCTGTCAGCACCACACACACAATCACGGGAGCGATTATTGGTGTGGGATCCACGCGGCGCCTGTCTGCGGTTCGGTGGGGCATCACCAAGCAAATCGTCTGGGCGTGGTTGTTGACGATTCCCGCTGCGGCTACAGTCGCTGCACTCGCCTACAAGATTCTGTCCACCTTTTAATACTGTGGCACTCCGTCTGCATTCCCGGCTTGTGGCGTTGAACGTGATCGCGCTCGGCGCCATGAGTCTCGTCCTGGGTTATTTCCTGACCGATCGTCTGAAGACAACGTTCGAATTTGAAATCGAGAACCAGTTGTATCGATCCGCGACGCTCGCTAAAGAATTTGTCCGCTCGCGTCCTGCCGACACAGATGCGACTGAGCTGGCGAGAGAGATTGCGAAGCTTCTGAGTGTTCGAGTGACGTTGATCGCTGCTGATGGCCGGGTGCTAGGAGATTCTGAAGTAGCTTCCGATGGACTGACGGGCCTGGAAAACCACTCGAATCGGCCTGAATTTATCGATGCGCGTCGAGGCGGCCGAGGCACCGCGGTCCGCCGCAGCGCGACACTGGGTGTGTCGTTCATCTATGTTGCCGTGTCTTTTGACGACGGCTCTGTTCTGCGGCTGGCGACGCCGCTTTCGTCGATCGACGTACTTGTGTCGGATCTTCGGCGGCATTTGGCTTTGGCGATGCTGATCGGACTGGGGCTGTCGATTGCTTTCGGGTACATGGTTTACGCGGCCGTCTCACGGCCCCTGCACCGTATGGCGGAAGCTTCGCGGCAACTAGCCTACGGTGACCTCGAGTCGCCAATTCCGGAAGTCGGGGATAGGGATCTTTCGACTGTGGGCTCTTCTCTCAACGCTATGGCGAGAGATTTACGGCTCAAAATGGCAGAGCTTCAAGCAGACAAACACCGGACGGATGCTGTTATTGCAGCGATGAGCTCCGGCGTCGTCGTTTTCGATCGCGCAGCGCGTGTTGTCCTTGCGAACAGTGCCATCCAGGGCCTGCTGGACATTCAGGGCACAGCAGCGGGCCGGATTCCTATGGAGCTGGTGCGGCATCCGTCGATTGAATCCGCCGTTCGAATGGCTCTGGATGGTGTGGATGCTCCGGCAATCGAGCTCACGACAGGGCGGGGGAAAGTACTGCTTGCGAAGGCGTCTCCGGTCCGCGCACTGAGTGGAAACGTAGAACTTATTGTGATGGTTTTCCACGATCTGACAGAGATCCGGCGAGTGGAACGGATGAGAAAGGACTTCGTGGCCAACGTTTCTCATGAGTTCAAAACACCTCTGACCTCGATCCGTGGTTTTGCCGAAACGCTTCTCGGCATGGAACCCGCCGAACCTGGGGAACACCGTGAGTTTCTCGAAGCGATCGACAGGAACTCGAAGCTGCTGCAAACGCTTGTCGAAGACCTTCTCGTCCTGGCCAGCATGGAGTGCGAGGTTCCCGTCTCGAAGGAACGAATCAACCTGAAGGAGGTTATCGAGCAGCAAATACAATCCAGGCGACACTTGTTCTCTGCAAGCGACCTTCGATCGGAGCTGGATTGCCCCTCAATCGAAATCGAAGTGGATCGCCCGCGGCTGATGCGGGCTCTCTCCAACCTTCTCGATAACGCAATTCTCTATAACCGCCCGGGCGGCGCAGTGCGTATTTTGGTAAACGTTTCGACACGGTTCGTGCGCATTGATGTAACTGACACGGGGGAAGGCATTCCGGCAGCGCACCTCGTTCGTGTCTTCGAGCGCTTCTACCGTGTTGATAAATCGAGGACTCGCGACTCGGGGGGAACCGGTCTTGGGCTCGCGATCGCGAAGCATGCGATTGAGAGCCAGGGGGGTACCCTGTCTGTGGTCAGCAAGGTCGGAGTTGGATCCACCTTCTCAATCGAACTGCCTGTCCATTGAGCCCAATTTTTTCATTCCCGACTCACGTTCTTTGTTGTACAAGTCAGACGATGGCTGAAACGACGAGGTACGCTGCAGCCGGGATCCTCGACACGTGGGTAAGCCACGATTGGACTCACGGCATACAACTCGGAACTCTTCGCGACTTCTGTGAGATTGAAGTCGAGACCGAGAACACGCTCTACGAGATTACCGTGATTGACAGCACGTCACGTGAGGTTGTCGTTCGCGGCGGGCACTTCTTTCCGGAGAAGACCGCTGCGAAGCTCGCCGGCAGCTCGCTTCGCGGGAGCTTTCTCAAGGTTGGCGGAATCTACGTCGGCTTCAGCATGGAGATTGTCACAGCAGGAAGATCCGTCGTTACATCTCCGGTTCGCTCCATTCGGGTTCTTGCATGAACGCTCCACGTTTGAAATGGAAGTCGCAGGACGGAAGGTCGCAGGAGTATCTTGTCGCCGTGCCCGAGGTCGTCATTGGACGCGGCGGCGGCTCGGACTTGCTGCTGCCAAGCCTTCATGTTTCGAGACGCCACGCAAAACTCGTGGCCAATGGCGACCGCTACGAGATCGAGGATCTCGAGAGCCGGTACGGCACATTCCTCAATGGAGAGCGCGTCAGCCGGTCTGCCGTTCGGCACGGGGACCGAATCGTTTTCGGGAAGGGCGAAGAATTCATCTTCTATGTCGATTCCGCAGAGGCTCGGCAAGACCTCGACACCACGAAGATTGTCCAGAGATCTCTGACCGACCTTGGACGCGTACTGCCTTCGGAGTCTTCCGATCTGGAAAAAATGCTCTGCGTTCTCAATCTCCAGAACGAATGGAGCCAGGTTTTTACCCCGGAGAACGCGCTGCATCAGATTCTTGAAAGTGCTTTGAGGATAAGCGGCGCGGAACGGGCTTCCATCATGACGCAAAAGCCGGACGGCTTTGGCTACGCCGCGGGTATGGACGGGCAAAATCGGAGGCTCTCTGAGTCTCAGTTCAAAACCAGCCAGAGCGTTGTGCGCGATGTCGTGGCGAAGCGGCAGGCGATCTTCATGGTTGCCGGAATCCAGGAGGAGTTCGCATCACAGAAGAGCATCGTCGGCATGAACCTTCGCGCGATGGCGTGTCTTCCCTTGCTGGGCATCCGCAAGGACGGAGACTCGAGCGAAATTCTCGGAATTTTGTACCTCGACAGTACAAAAGCGATGCACTCGCTTTCCGGTCTCGACGAAAAGATCCTCAATAAGCTGGCCGTGGAAGCAGGCAACGTTCTCGAGCGCGTCGAGATGATGAAGAGCATTGAACAGCGCAAGACGCTCGAGCGCGATCTTGCGTTGGCGGAAGAAACGCAGCGAAGCCTGCTCCCTCGGCAGATCCCGAAACTCGATTTCCTGACGCTAACTGCGTTCTGCAGGCCGACACGATATGTCGGTGGCGACTTCTACGATTTTCAGGTGATGCCGTCGGGAGAACTTCTTTTCGTGATCGCGGATGTCTCTGGTAAAGGAGTCGCGGCTTCGGTGCTGAGCTCCATGATCCTGGGCTGTCTTCAGCTTCGTTTGCAGGATGGAGATCGGCCGGCCTCGGCCCTGAACCGTTTGAACAGATTTCTTTGCTCAAAGTCTTCCGGAAAGTTTGCGACGATGTTCGTGTGCACGATCGGTCCCGACGGTCGTGGGCAGTACATCAGCGCGGGGCACAACCCAGGCTACATTTATCGTGCTGCGGACGGAACTATCGACGAGCTGCCGTCGACGAATCTCATCCTGGGAGCCTTCGATTTTGCGACCTTCGATGCAACGCCGATCGAAGTCCGGCCCGGCGATGTGGTTCTCGCCTATTCGGACGGCCTCACGGAAGCGGAAAGCGCGCATGAGGAAATGTTCGGAGAAGACCGGGTAAAGGAAATCTTCCGGCGAGAAGCTTCATCCGGAGCGGTTCGCGTGCACGACGCATTGATTGCCTCTATTGCGGAGTTCACCCGCGGACACGATCAATCCGATGACATAACCCTTGTCATTGCGGAAATGCGGTCCTGACTACTTTTTCAACCGATCTTTAAAGTAAGAACGAAGCTTTTCCACTTTCGGCCGGGCCACGTAGGCAATGTAGGGCTGGCCCGGATTCAGCGCTGCGTAGTTTTGATGGTACGCCTCGGCCATGAAAAATTTCTCCATAGGCTCCAGGGTCGTGACAATCGCCGCGTCAAAAATGCCGGCCTCGTTCATCTGCCGGATGTAGCTTTCTGCAATACGCCGCTGTTCTTCATTGGCATAGAAAATGGAGGAACGATATTGCCGCCCGACATCGTTGCCCTGCCGATTCAATGTTGTCGGATCGTGCGCAATCGAGAAGTGGATCTTGAGGAGTTGGCCGTACGTAATCTTGCTGGCATCGTAGATGATCTCGATGGCTTCTGCGTGATCCGTTTGGCCGCTGCAAACGGCTTTGTAGTTAGCTGTTTCGGCCGTTCCCCCGGCATAGCCGGAGCGCACAGACTCGACGCCTTGCAACTCCGCAAAGACGGCTTCAACACACCAGAAGCAACCCCCGGCGAATACGGCGACCTGCCGCGCCGGCGTCGCAGCCAAAGGCGCATCGATGATGGGATCGGGAAAGTTGGGAATAGGAACCCTACAACTCGTTTGGGTGTTCATAAAGATAACGTCCAAGTTACGGACAAGAATTTTGAAATCCTGTGAGTTCCGTCGTATCTCGATGCAGTCAAAGGCTAGTTTACCGGAATGTAATGGAAAGTGTAGTACCCATGGGGCAACATCTCGTCATTTGAAATCGGACGAGTCCGGGGAACTCAAAACCGAAATTACAAGAGGGTAGATTGGGCGGCTGGCCCGTGATGTCCCGTCCAATTTGAGATCTTGTAGTTTCGGTTTTGAGTTCCCCGGACTCGTACAATTTCAAAATTTCCTACGTCTCAACCCGTCGTCGCTAGACCTATCGTCGTGGCGCACTAAATAACAAATTGTTGGAGAAGAATGGCAGGACCTTCTCCTCGATACGCACGGGCACGCGATTGGTATGGTCGCCGTCGTAGGTTTCGAAGGTATGCGCGATACCTAACAACGTGAACCTTTCGTCCAGTTGTCGATTCGAGCCGGCGAGCGTGTCCTGTGTCCCGACTTCAAGCATGATCGCTTTGTACTTCTTCAAGCTGGTCAGGTATTGATCGACCATCGCAAGCGGGGAATTGGCAACCCATTTGGCGGCAATCGCAGGTTGTGCCTGTCCGTCAACTACCGGAAGGTCATAGAACGTCGGCGGATTGTTGGGATTCGATGACCACGCCGCCGCCTCCGCCGCCTGCGTATTTCCAAGTCCGCCGCGTCCACCACGCGCGCCGCGGCCCTGTCCACCCGGGGCTCCCTGACCTCCTGCGCCGGCTGGGCCGGCTGGGCCGGCTGGAGATGCAGCATTGCTTGCCGATTGTGCAGGGTTGGGTTGTGCCGGAGTCGCGCCTGGTGCACCCGCAGCGCCGCGCGCACCACCGCCGCGGTTGCCGCCGGCACCCGGATTGTTCATGAGGCAGCATGCGCTCATGATGTACATGCTCGAGAACACATCCGGCCTCTTCATCCCGATACGCACGGTGCCATACCCGCCCATGGAATGACCGCCGAGGCCGCGGCTCATCCTGTCAGGAATCGTTCGGTAATGACTGTCGACGTAAGAGACCAGATCTTCCGCGATGAAGGTCTCCCAATCGCCAATAGTGGGAGAGGTCGAATACATGCTACCGCTGTAACGCGTAAAGGCATCGGGATTCACAAGAATCATTTCTTTAATTGTTCCCGTAGCGATGTTCTTATCAGCCGCCTCTGCCATTTTGGTGAACGGCATCCAGCGCTCGGCGGTCAACCCATAACCGTGGAGCATATAGACGACGGGGTACCGCTGATTGGCGTTTGCGTTGTAGCTGGGTGGTAAATAGACGAAGACATCGCGGTCCGGGGAGTCGCCTTCAAGATTCCCTTCCAGAGATTTTCCATGCACCTTGATGCGATCAACCGTGCCTTTCGGCGTTGTAGCTCCTGGTGTCTGCGCGAGCAGGGAACCGGACAGGGTCGCGCACAGCACCAGGACGAGGGATGACAGTGTGCGATATGTCATGGTGCGAGTCCTCCTGATCTCTCAGGCGAGCGCCTGGATCGCTTTAGCCTCATCGTTGTAGGTATCGAAGACCGTCAGCAGCTTGGTCATCTGCATGAGATCCTTCGCCTTCTTGTCCAGATTCAGAAGCTTTGCATCGCCGCCCCGATTCCGCACGGAGGTGTACGTGGCCACAAGCTCGCCCAAACCGGCGCTATCGATGTGCGAAACATTGCCCAAATTCAGGACGAACTTGACCGTTCCATCTTCGAGGAACCGCCGGATTGTCGTGCGCAGCAGCAACACGGATTCGCCGATTGAGAGTCTGCCGGACATGTCGATGATCACGACATCACCCGACTTCCGCGTGTTGAGAGAAAATGCCATACAAACTCCTCAGTGTGAATTCTGGCGGTACTCTAATCGACGCCGACACGATTAGCAACAAAGCCTACAGGAGAAAAGGGGACGGACTACTAAACCCCCAAACTCACGTCTCCCGTTTTCAAAAGTCGCGATATCCCGCGAACATTTTCGGTGATTTCCCCGACTTCATTGAAAGCCCGCCAGGAGTTTCTGTTAGTTAGCTTTGGCTCCCTGCCTGCAATGCACGAAAGCCAGTCAGGGGATGCACTACTTAATCCCCCAACACGAGGAGCGACCTATGGCGAAACTTGCACGGATCGTTGTTGCGGGAATGCCGCACCACATCACTCACCGAGGTAACAGGAAGTGTGTGCTTTTCTGGGATGAATCAGATCGAGAGACATACCTTCGCATCCTTCTCCATCAGATCATCAAAGTTGGGCTTCGCATTTGGGCTTATGCGTTAATGACGAATCACGTTCATTTTGTTGCTGTCCCCAAGGCGGAAGAATCGCTCGGCATTTTCTTTCGAAATGTTGATGGTACCTACGCCGACTACTTCAACGCGAAGTACGATCAGGTAGGACATCTGTGGGGAGAACGGTTTAAGTCGGCGGTTCTGGACGAGCCTTACCTTTGGAATGCTGTGCGATATGTGGAACGCAATCCGGTCCGGGCCAGCATGGTGGATCGCGCTGAAGACTACCGCTGGTCGAGTGCAGCAGCTCATTGTGGGCTTCGTGAGGATCCGCTGCTTTCCCCCGATCTACCCCTGATCGGGCAAATCGCGGACTGGTCGACGTGGCTCAGCGGTGATGTGTCGCTCGCCGAGATCGATTTGCTTCGCGCTCGAACTCAGTCCGGTCGGCCGTGTGGGGACCTTCCTGCGCGATTTGTCAGCTCAGTTGGGCCGGAATCTGCTTCCCGGCAAACGTGGGCCTAAGCGTGAGGTCACTCCGAGCGACGGAGCTCAGACAACACTCTTACATGAGTTTGGGGGTTAAGTAGTCCGTCCCCTAATTTCCTAATTTCGATTGCGCGTGAGGCGGATCTCACGTTCGCGATCCAGAAGATACTTGTCGAAAACGGCTTCGATTGCTTCCAGTGCGACGCGAGCGTTTGCAGGTCTCCAGGTTCCCCAGTCACCGGATTCGTTATCGAAAATGCGGTAGTCATACCAACGCCCCTTCACCTCTGCTTGTACGGCAAACTGCTGCAGTTGTTGGAAGGGCGCCCTGGGGTTATGGCCCGCATAAAACAAGACGATGGGTGTCCGCAATTTGTCGACGAAGTTGACGATCGACCGTTCGTAGTACGCGGTGGGACTCTCCAGAGGTGTTGCGCCGATCATATAGCGTGTCCATTCGGCAGTTTCCGGATACGACGCGGCCGTTACCGCGTCCAGAATCGCGTTGATGCAGATGGCAGCCTTGAAACGCGTTTCACTTCGAATCAATGTGGCTGCAGCGAGAAAACCGCCGGTGCCGGCGCCGAGCACACCGAGCCGCTCGTTATCGATCAGCCCCTCTGACGAGAGTCGGTCGAGCCCGAACAGGGCATCGCGAACGTCGTGATCGCCGCCGTGGCCAACGATGATCTCGCGAAAATCGCGGCCGTGGCCGCCGGAACCTCGTACATTGGGCGCAAGAACAAGGTAACCATTACTAACGAGGAATTGAATTGCAGGGTCCCATGCCGACGCATTCTCTCCGTCAAGCGTATCTCGCCAATAAAGGACGGCGGGGTGTCCGTTCTTAGGTCGCGCCCCTTTCGGCTTATAGACAAGAGCCGGAACTTCCTGCCCGTCAAAGCTGCGATAGGTAATGGTGTCAGGCCAGACGAATCGGCTCTCACGGCGCAGCTCTTCCGGCATCGAGTTCGTCACCTGAATGGGGTGGCCTCCGTCCGGCACCGCGATCCAGATATCGGACGTACGCGCGGGGTCCGAATGGGTGAACGCAAGGCGCTTTCCATCAGAAGACCATTCGATCGTTCCCGCTGGCCCTGTAGCGTTCCCCGAATAGGCAATGGGATACCCGCCATTGTTTCCATCGCGATCGGAGACGCGAACGGTCGTGCCGTCGTTGACCGCGATGGTGAACACGTGAAAGACCGACATTTCGTGACGCACATACGCAATCGTGGCTCCGCCTGAAGACCATTTAGGCGACAGAAGATCCGCGTTGCCTGACGTCAGGACGCGACGCGACCCGTCCTGAATATCCACAATGTTCAGGTTGCTGAAGCCCTTCTCATTCGAGGTGTAGACAATTCTTCGGGAGTCGGGAGCCCAGTCCGGCGACTCATCGCGGAAGCGCGGCGTCCCCGGTGTCAGCAATCGAGGAGCGCCACCATCTGAGGGAATGACAAAAATGTCCCGATTTTCTCTTCTCTCGTCAGCCGGCTGGAGGAGATCCGCGACGAATGCGATCCATTTTCCGTCGGGTGACCATCGGAGGCTCCACGCCGCTACGTCAACGAGTTTGCGGACGGCATTGCTTTGGACGTCCACGCTCATGATGCTCGTCTGCGCTCCGATACGCTGCGTAAATGCAATGCTCTTGCTGTCGGGAGACCACACGAACTCTTCTTCCTGCGCGAGCGAATCCGACAGGGTCATCGTGGATTGCCCATCCACAGCCACGGCGCGCAAATCGCTGTTTCCGTTGTCCTGAATGGCTGTGAACGCGATCCACTTGCCGTCTCCCGACCATCGTGGCTGCCTCTTAAGGCGCAACGTTGTGGTGAGGCGTTTGGGCTGGCCGCCCGTGCTTCCGATCGTCCAGATGTCGAATCCACCGCCGGCAGCGCCGACGTACGCAAGATACTTGCCGTCGGGAGACCAGGAGAACTCCTGAATTCCTGTTGTAGCCACCAGTTGCTCGGCCCGCAGCGGGATGCGGCGAACCTCTTGGGTGACGAGGGTTCCCAGTGTGAGGGAGACTACAAAGATGCCGGCGACTGCCAGGAGCCGCACCCGATAACCGCGCACGTGGATCAGTGTAGCACCCACGCCACGAAAGCCCTTGAATCCTCAATTGGATAAGAGATAATCTTCCGTCGCCCTTTTTAGACCTTACGGAGGATGGTGTGTCATGAGTTTGAGTTTAAAAACCCGGAGAGTAGAAGATGTTGTCATTCTGGATCTTTCCGGGAAATTAACAATCGGGGAACCGGTCCTAATGCTCCGCGAGACCTTGCGCACTCATACGTCCGGAGGAGATCGCAAATTCATCCTGAATCTCGGCGATGTCTCCTATATTGACAGCTCCGGGCTGGGGGAACTCGTTTCCTCTTACACCACAGTCCGTAACAAAGGAGGCGACGTTAAGTTGCTGAAACTAACGTCGAAGACGAAAGACCTCTTGCAGATGACGAAACTCCTCACCGTGTTCGACACTTACGATGATGAGGCCAAAGCCATTAACTCTCTGAAAGGCCAGAAATGACCACGAAGTACGAAGTCCTCAAAAGACGCCGCGTCAATCGCGCCAAGAAGAAAGCCCGCCTCAAGCGCCGGGCCCAGGAACACCACCAGGCGCGCAAAGGATAAAGTCCGCATGGACGCCCCTCCTCGGCCGAGGAGGGGCCCGCAACACTAAACAAAAAGCTGCGAAGCCTCCTTAATTGGAGCAGACGGGTGATGCAAACCTTGTGTGCGACCGGGGACTTCCTTTTTCTCCGGGATGTCACCGTCCTAGAATGACCGCCGATGAGTCACGACAACGGACTGCAGGCCTTGAAAGATGGGGATGTGAAGACTGCGATCCCGCTATTAGCCAAGGCCGTGCAGGAGACTGCCTACTCTTCCGACGCGCTGAACGACGCCTACACGCTGGCTCTCTATCGTGCCGGCGAGAAGACCCGCCTTGCCTATGCGGCCATTGAAATCGGAGACTCGCTTCTGCAGAAGAACCCTGCGCTGGCCATGGATTACTTTCAGCGCGCGTTTTTGGGCGAACTCGATTCAGCGTGCGTTCGCTACATCGGTGAAATCTATGAAGGTTGGGCCGCCCTGAAACCGTCCACCAAATCACCAAGCGGCGAGCCCATAAAAAAGGTTGCTCATGTGGTCGGCAGCCTGCAGCCCGATCATGAGCCCGCAAGACATCTTGCACAGCTGATAGACAGCCTGAGCGAGCAGGGTGTCGAATCTCAGGTGTTCACGACGGAGTGGTCATCGTCCTGGTTCTTCAATACGAGCGACCTCAGTGCGGAAGCTCCCGGAACCGTATCTAAAGGGATCATTGCGTCGACTGCCGGCAATTTCATCGAACGCGCCGAACGTATCGCTTCAGCCATTCGCGCCTCTGACGTGGACGCTGCTTTCTACCATGCCGATCTGAATGAGCAGATCACCGCGCGGGTTGCGGCATTTCGTGCGGCCAGATTGCAGGTGAACGTCGCGTACGGGATGGGAATGGACGCCGATCTCTTCGACGGATTCATCCATTTGAAGAAACAAGGAGTCGTTGCAAGCCATCATTCCACGGAGCCGCGCATATGGATTCCGGCACCTGCCGACATCGCAGAGCGTGTGCGCGCGTGTCCTCCGGATATGCGTCACGCAATGGGACTTGGCGCAGCTGAAACAGTCTCCGCGACCTTTTGTGATCTCAAGCAGGTTTCCGACCCCAGGTACCTCTATGTCGTGACCGGGCTGCTCAAAGCCTTCCCGAACCACTTTCATCTGTTCGCGGGGAACGGCGATGTGAAGGGGATTCGTGCTGGCTTTCATGCTGAAGGTGTTTTGTCGCGCGTTCGGTTTCTTGGAGCAGTCTCCGACATGGCTTCGGTAATGGCAGTGTCGGATGTCTATCTCTGCCCGTTCAAGAAGTCTGACGAGACCCTGCTTCTCGAAGCGATGGGGGCCGGAAAGCTCTGCGTCGCGACCAGGAGCTCCAATGACCCTGGGGATTTCAACGCAGAGATCCTGGGCATTCCTGAATTTATCGCCGACAGTGAAATGACATATCTGCAGATTGCGCAGGGACTGCTTCGAGACGCTGAAGCGCGCAAGCGAGGGGCAGGTTTGATCGAGTCTCGATTCCACTCCGAATTTTCGCCCGCGGTCCTCGGACGCAAATACCTCGAATTTCTTTCCAGAATCGTCTCGCGCTAGCAGGCGGACTGCCTGGATTTCTCCCTTGTTGCGCCTGTTGTGTCGTAATAAAGTTTCGATGTCATGAATAAACGACACCTGGCATTCGCCCTCCTTTTTCTCTGCGCGCTTTGTTCAGTTCTCGTTGCCCAGGCGACCCGTGTGGAGTTGTTTGGCATTGTCAGAGATCCGTCAGACTTGCCGGTTTCCGGCGCCACGGTGCAGATCCGGAATGTCGATACCTCGCTGTCGGCCGAGACGACATCGGAATCCTCGGGCCTTTACCGCTTCGTTGCCCTGTTGCCAGGGAACTATCAGATCACCGTTCGCAAGGAGGGTTTCTCCGTCTTGAAGCGGAGCGGTCTGACTCTCCGCGTCGGCGAGCAGGTGCCCGTGGACCTCTCGCTGATGATCGGCAATCTCTCTCAGTCTGTCGAAGTTTCCGAAGCCGCGCCACTGCTACAGGACGTCCGCGGCACCGTAAGCTTTACGGCATCTAAAGAACAGGTGGCCACGCTTCCGCTGGACGGCCGCAATTTTATCCCTCTGATTGCGTTATCTCCGGGAGTGATGCTGCCTCCGGCTTCGACCCTGCCTCGCATCAATGGAAGCCGTCCGCGAACCAGTGAGTACATCTACGACGGCGTCAGCGTGCTTCAGCCTGAACCTGGCCAGGTCGCGTATTTTCCTGTGCCCGATGCGATTGAAGAGTTTCGTGTCGAGACCAACAGTTATTCCGCCGAATATGGAAGATCCAACGGCGGCGTCATCATGGTGAATCACAAGGCCGGCACAAACCAGTTTCACGGCAGTGTATTCGAATTCTTCCGCAATGAAGCCCTGAACGCCAGGAACGTTTTCGCGACGACAGGGCCGAAGCCGCGCTTCCGGCGTAATCAATACGGGTTCGTTCTTGGCGGGCCCATACAGACCGACAAGACCTTCTTCTTTACGGATTATCAGGGCACGAGACTTCAGACTGGCGTTGTCCGCACCAGCACGGTGCCCACCAGCCTGCAGCATCAGGGAATCTTCAGTAACACCATCATCGACCCGACCACGCGAACGCCATTCAATGGAAACCAGATTCCTCAAAATCGCTGGGATTCTGCAGGCGCGTCTCTTCTTGCCCGGTATCCGCTGCCGAATGTCTTCACGGCGACGGGCGCGGAAGGCACGGCGAATAACTACACGCGCGTGGCAAATGAAACCACGAACCAGGATCAGTTCGGCATCCGGATCGACCGAGTCCTGAATCCCCGCCAGCGGCTTTTCGGCAGGTACGAGTTTCTCCATGACAATTCCATACCCTCGACTCCGTTTGAGGCAGGGGACGGAAACATCACTACCGGTATTATTGCGGACACGACGACCAACGCGCACAGCCTGGCCCTCGACCATACGTGGACGGTCGCGAACGACAAGGTCAATCAATTGCGATTCGGTTACACGCGGCGCGGGTTTGGCAGGGCATCAATGCAGGGTGATGTACCGGCATCGATCGCATCCGGCATCCCGAATATTCCGAATTCTTCGCTGGGGAACACATTCCCGTCAGTCGACGTTGTAGGCTTCCAGCAACTGGGACCCACATCGAGTGGAAACGGAGACTTCTCCACATCATTGTCTCAGTTCATCGACAATTTTTCATGGTTGCGCGGGCGCCACAGCATCAAGTTCGGAACCGATATTCGGCTCGAGCATCTTGATGTCCTTCAGCCCCCGAATCCGACTGGCCTCTTCCAATTCACCAGTACGCTGACCGCTCAGCTGAACGCCTCCGGACAGCCCGTCACGGGCACCGGAAACAGCGTCGCGTCGATGCTGCTCGGTCAGGTCCAGACTTTTTCCATCGATGTCCAGAACGAGTTCATCAAGCCCAGAGCGACGATTGCGGAGTTCTTCATTCAGGATGACTTTCGAGTGACGGATCGTCTGTCGGTGAACGCCGGAGTGCGCTACACGCTGAATTTTCCGTCGACCGTCGTGGACGATCGCGGTTCGGTGTTCAATCTCAATACGCAGCAGCTCGATTTTCTGGGCCAGAATGGATATCCGCATTCCGCACGTGATATCGAGAAGACGAACTTCGGACCTCGAGTCGGGTTGGCTTATCGGATCACGGACAATCTCGTGGTTCGTTCGGGGTATGGTCTCGGTTGGATCGAACAGGCCGGTATCACTACGCCATTTACGACACCGCTCTTTCCCTTTATTCAGACGACTGGACAGCGAGCGCCGGATAACACCATTCCTGCGTTCATCCTTGCTTCCGGACCGAGCGTCGTTGTTCAACCCCCTGATCCCGACAACGGGCTCGGCCAGGGAGTGTTTTCCGTGAATCGTAAGCAGAAGAGCGGTTATGCGCAGCAGTGGAACCTGTCGCTGCAACGAACCTTCAAGAGCACGTGGAGTGTCGAGGTGGGATATCTGGGATCGAAGCTGACGAATCTCGGAGTTCCAGACGTGAACATCAATCAGCTTACAGCAGAGCAGCTCTCGATTGGACAGCCGCTGCTGACGAACGTTTCGAACCCGTTCTACGGGGAGATTCCGCCAGCTTCCACCCTTGGTGGTCCGACGATCACCCAGCAACAGCTCCTACGGCCGTATCCTCGATTCACGACCGTTGCGTTGTATCGGAACAATGTGGGCAATTCGACATATCACTCGGTACAGAGCCGAGTCGAAAAGAGACTCTCTCACGATTTCACGTTCACCGCTTCTTACACGTTCTCCAAACTGATTGACGACGCGGGCGCGGTCTTCGATTCCGCCATTCTGACGGGGCCCCCGGCGGCGTTTCAGGTTCAGGACAGCTATAACAGGCGTGCGGAGAAGGATGAGTCTACGGGAAGCATCCCGCATGTCTTTTCGGGATCGTTCATCTGGAATACGCCGTTTCTAGGATTGCAGCTTGCGGGCATCTTCCGTGCTCAATCCGGCAGTCCACTCGCAGTGACGCAGGCGACCAACTTGAATGCCTTTGCCGGATTCGGAATACAGAGGCCGAATCGACTTAGGGATCCGCAACTTCCTGCGGACCAGCGCGGGACGTCCAAATGGTTCGAAACCACAGCATTTGCGGGGGCTCCGCAATTTACGCTGGGGAATGCATCGCGAAATCCGGTTGTCGGTCCCGGCTATCGGGCGCTCGACGTCATGCTCGGACGGACCTTTGAGCTGACTGAAGTTCTCAACCTCGAGCTTCGCGCCGAAGCGTTCAATGTGGCGAATTCGCCCTCGTATGCTGCACCGAACACGAGCTTTGGAACCACAACATTTGGTAGCATCAACCGGGCCTTCGATCCGCGGGTATTCGAACTTGTCGCAAAGGTGCATTTCTAGACTGCATGAAGAATCGTGTTCAAAGCAAACTTGCGGAGATTCGAAACGGCCGCGGCCTTTCCGCTGCGGATCTTGCGAAGCGTGTTGGCGTGACGCGGCAGACCATTTATGCGATCGAAGCGGGCAATTATGTTCCGAACACCGAGGTCGCATTAAAGCTTGCGCATGAGCTGGAAGTTACTGTCGAGGATCTCTTTGCGCTCGATCGCGGCGGCGAGCAGGGAGTGTCGTCGATCCCGGCAGAGTTGCTTAGCGCGGCTAAAGTATCGAAAGGGCAGGCGGTGCGCTTGGGTCAGGTCGGCACGAAGTGGGTCAGTGTGCCGGTCTCAGCGTCGCCTTACTTCCTACCGGAAGCGGATGGGATTCTCACGGACCAGAACCGGGTCGCGGTTTTTCCCTCCGATGGCAGCGCTAAAAAGCGCATCGTCCTGGCCGGATGTGATCCGGCCACTAGTTTGTTGGCCCACATGGTGGAAAGAGGCGCCGAGGTTGAAGTGATTCATGCTCCGGCTTCGAGTGAACTGGCATTGCGCTGGTTGAAACAAGGTAAGGTGCATATCGCCGGATCCCACCTCGAAGATCCGAAGACTGCAGAATTCAATCTACCGTTCGTGCATCGCGAGTTTGGCGCCGAAGAGATCGGGGTGATCACTTTCGCCGAGTGGGAAGAGGGATTCGTGGTTGCAACAGGGAATCCCAAGAACATTCGCACGGTCGGCGACCTCAACCGCAGGAATGTCTGGTTCACGAACCGGCAGCCGGGTTCTGGAAGCCGAATGCTTCTCGACAAGCTGTTACGTGACGCCGGTATTGGATCACGCAGCGTCCAGGGCTACACGCGGATCGCTTCGGGACATCTGGCCGCGGCGTATTCCGTGGTTTCCGGGGATGCGGATTGCTGCGTTGCCACACGCTCTGCAGCACGTGCGTTTGGTTTGGGGTTCGTTCCACTGCACAGCGAGCGTTACGACTTCGTCTTTCGACGCTCGACGCTGGAATCACCGGCTGTGCAAACTTTTATGGATGTGTTGCAGCGCGCATCGCTGCGCCGAAAGTTGGAAACTCTCGCGGGATACGACACCACAAAGACGGGAACGCGAATCGCGTAGGGGGGTGAGGTTTGGATTACTTCCTCCACGCTTTCAGCGTGGCTGAAAACCGCATTCGGCGCGGCTAATTCGCTGCCGCTTTCAGATACTCCACGTACCAACCTACGATTCTCTCGATGAATTCCACCGTCACTGGCGGGCACACGATGCCTGTGCCCTGCAAGGCTTGTAGTGTGCGACTGCAGTCGAACCGGGGTTCGCCCTGGAGGTACATGTAGTAAAACGCCATCTGCTTCTTGAATGACGTTTCCATCCGGGTGGCAGGATGACCGGCGAAGGCGCTCTCGTCCACGAGTTCGACGCCTGTCACTCCGAGCAATCGGCAGATATTGGGCAGCCAGAGGTCATTCGGCGTGGCAGCAGGATTTGCCAGATGATAGGTGCCGCCTGCGCTCGCAGTCTGATTTCCGATCGCCACCATTCCGTTCACGACGTAATCGATGGGCACGAAGTTCAGAGTGGTGGTCATCTTTCCAAGAACACGCACCGGAAGGTTCACGTGGCCATTCGATCCTGCCCTTCGACGGATCCTTGAAGCTCCTGTGAACAGACCGCGGATGAAAGCGTAGACGCCGTGGAAGTGTGTTGCCCGCCCCGTGATGCTATCCCCGATAACGATGCTCGGCCGGTAGATGGTGCTCGTGATGAGTTCTCTGGCATGCGCGTCGGCGACAAGAAGTTCCGCTTCGCATTTCGAGGCTTCATAGGCATTCCGGAACGTCTGACCCGTCTGGATTTCGGATTCTTTTGCGAATTCCTTCGTTCCAGCCACATAGGCAGTGCTGACGTGATGTAGCCGGCGCGCTCGCGTCTGCCTGACGAGTTCCAGGATCTTTTGAGTTCCGCCCACGTTCATGCGGAAGATCTCGTCGCGCTCCTCGTCTGTAAAGGAAAGGGAAGCTGCGCAGTGCCATACCTCGTCCGTTGTCGCTGCAGCACGGCGGAAGGAAATCTCGTCAAGCCCCAGCAGAGGCTTCGAGATGTCGCCCTCCAATATCTCCAGCCGATTCAGGTGTGCGTGGAGATTGCCGGAGGGGCCCGCCACTTCACCGAGGATCTCGATCACACGTTCGCGAGCAGACGCGTTCTTTCCGCCGCGCGCGAGGGCGAGCACGTGATGACCGTCTGCCAGCAGCCGGTAAGCAAGGTGACTACCGACGAAGCCGGTGACCCCAGTAACGAAATTACGCTGGAGCATGCGCGTGCAGAATCCTCTCGACGATCTCTTCTCCGTAACTGACCTGATAAAACGCCGCAAGAGAGCTACGGATCCGATTCCAGGTTTGTCGTCCTTGATTGATGATCTCTTCCACATCTCTCAGGCGGGAAGCGACAAATCCAAATTCGTAGTGGGCAGCGGCGTGAAACAGCCCGCTTTCCTGTGGCATCAATCCGCGCAATCCCAGGAGCAGGACAGGAACGCCGCACGCAAGAGTTTCATAGGTCGAGAGCGCGCCGGGCTTGGTGAGAACGAGATCGGAGCATGCGATGAATCGATGAATGTCGTGGACGAATCCAAAGGTTTGCGTTTTCGGATGGCGCAGCGTTTGCAGCCGGTGGCGAAGGGCGTCGTTGCTTCCGCACACGACGAGGATATTCGCATCGGGCGCCGCCCGTCTGGCCGCCTGGTAGATCGACAACAGCGGCCCCCCGCCGCGAGCGCCTCCGTTGAGCAGGATCGTTGTTGCGTAATCGAGTTGCAATTCTTCGCAGAAAGCCTGGCGAGCGGCTGTAGTAAAGGGGCGAAACTGACTCCGAACCGGCATCGGGACCTGCTCGATTCGCCAGGCGGCAACTCCCATCGCGGTGAGTTCCTGCAATGCTTCGTGAGTTGGCACGAGGAACTTGTCCACCCACGGTGATGCCCAGCCCTGCCAGAACGGTGGAAAGGGATCCGTCAGAAATGTGTGGCACGGAATACCCAGTTTCTCTTCCTTGATGAACCGTTGAATGAAGTGGTTCAGCATGGGATGAACGGATAACACTGTGTCCGGCTGCTCGGAATCCAGGAATTTTTTGATGAACCTTCGTGCGTTTGAATAGAGAAAATTGCGCTCGTTGGGACGGCAGCGATCGACCAGCCAGAAGTAGCTGCCCATCTGTTGAGGACATCGCGTCAGGATGGTGTTGTAGAGGGATCCGAGAGTCCTGTTGAGTTTTCCGGACTCTTCGAGTGGCTTTCGAACGGAAACCTGTAATCCCGCAGTTGCAGCCGTCGCCTCCAATGCTCTGGCCGCGCTATTGTGTCCCTCTCCAGTGTCAGATGAGAGGATTAGCAACTTCCCCATAATGCGACACGGCATTATGGCACAGAACTACAGTTCTCACGTCAACCGGACGATAAGAGAGATATGGGAGCAGACTGGCCGAAACTTACCCTTGTGTGGTTATACGAAGGCGATGACGTCGACGACCGCCGTAAAGCCGTGTTGGCGCTGGACTATCCCGATGTCGACATCGTGATTCCCGACAGGAATTATCCACTGGATCAGCTTACCGATCTTATGTCTCCCGGCGCCGAAGTGTGCATGTTCTGGTCCGATGATGGAAAGCCGGTGGGGACGGACTTCCTGAAGATGATGGTCCGCCCGCTGGCGGCCGATGAGCAGCTTTCGGCGTTGATGCATCTGTGGTCCGGGAACGCCGTGGCCATGAAGAGATCGGCGCTGGACGCCGTACAGAAGGGCATGTTTCGGCTTGTCGGAAATTCCTTTATGAAGCTGGCCATTTTCTTCCTCGAAGTCGGCACGGAATCGCGGAGCGTGCGGTCCCATGTCGTCGTTTCAACGACCGAACAACTCGTTCCACTTTCCGCAGAGCCTTACGGGCGTGTTTGCTGATTCGCGTCAGAATTTGTAGAACCGCGGATCGGTCCCCGTCCGCATTTTGTAGATGTAGAGAATCTGACCGAGGTGATATCCGAAGTGCTCCACCACGTGGTACACGGCCTGAAGCGTGGACACGTCGTACTTTTGAATCTTCAACCGTTCGAGTAGTCGTCGTGCATCCAGTCCTTCCAGAACACGATCCACTTCCGACATCGTCTGTCGTAAATTCGCGATCAACTCGGCTCTCGGAACCGGACCTCGTGTCGCGAACTCACCATCACGGTCGCGCTTGAATTCAGCTCCTCCGATCGAAGAAACAATCCACTGTCTCAGGTTTCCGCACAGATGCAGGATCAGATTGCCAATACTATTGGATACGTCGTTCGGCCGCCACCAGAGGTCGTCATCAGTCAACGGCTCCACGCAATGCAAAAGCTTCGGCAAATAGTCTTCACGCAGAAAGACGCGCGAGGCTTCGATGAATTCTGCGTCGGACGTCACCGCCTTTCCTGTTGTGGATTCCATGGGCTCCAAGTATGCCTTACAATCTGAGAAACTCTTGCGGATTCGAACCAAATGAAAAGCTTTTGGCTGACGCTGGTTTTGTTGATGCAAGCGGGGCCACAGGCCCCACGGGGAGTAGGGATCGTGACGGGTGTGGTTCGCGGCCCCAATGGAATGCCGGCCTCCGGCATTCGTGTGTATGCGATCGGTGTGCGCGATTCTCTTGAAGCACTGAATACCGGGACGGCGCCTCTTGAAGGTTTGACGCAAACAGATGCTTCCGGCCGATACCGGCTTGAAGTTGCCGCGGGTCGTTACTACATCGCGTCGGGCTCGGTCACTTCTCCGACGTTCTATCCGGGTACTGCTCGTGCTGCTGAGGCGCGCGTCGTGACTGTCACGGTCGGCGGTCTGGTGGAGGCGATCGACTTCTCGAGTTTCGTGGCCGCGCAACGCTCGCCGGGCCTTGTGACGATCGCCAGAGGAACGGCTGTTATTTCCGGCGTCCTTCGTTTTCCTGATGGAACACCCGCGGCCGGCATACCTGTTATTGTTGTGTCCTCAGCCTTGGTGACGAGTGCCGCTGGGCCTGCCTTTTCTGTCCAGAGAACATTGATCCAGCTTGTGCCGCCAAATTTTGCTTTTGGAGCGTCCGGGCCTCCTTCTCCGATCCAACCTGTAGCGGCCGTCGTGTTCTCCGGCAACTCTGGACAATTTCTCACCACGAGCGATGCAAGCGGCAGGTACACGGTCGCAAATCTCCCTGCGGACTCTTTCTACATCGCGGCGGGGTATGCCGAGGCCTCGGCGCTGTATCCGGGTGTCCCGGACCTGGCTGCGGCGAAAGCAGTCACCACAACTCCAACGACAAACGTGAACACGGTTGATCTAACGATTCCGCGGCCGCCCACAGGGAAGGCGACGGTACGAGGGCGAGTGACAACGATCGGCGATGTAACAGCGGGCGGTGTCCGCGTTGATATCGTGAATGCATCCCCTCCACCTCCTTCCGTCGTCGGTCTCCCAACACTGTTTCCGAACAGATTCGTGAATACGGACCTGGACGGCAGATTTGAATTCGCTAAAGTGCAGCCCGGTTCTTATACGGTCAGAGCCTCTTATTCCGCCATCTATTCAGAGTCCAAAAGTATTGTTGTGGCAGACCAACCCGTGGAGGGTGTCGACTTCCTGCTTCGTACTTCCGCGCTCTCCGGCCGCGTCCTTGATGAGAGCGGTAACCCGATACCCGACGTTCAGCTTTTCGCGGAGGCTCTCGTTTCAACCGCCAGCAATCCCAACATCGTCGCTTCCACGATCTTTCCCATCGCAAAGGATGGATCCTTCGGTCGCATTATCGAAGCTGAGGAGTATCGATTCTTCATCAGAACGTTGCCGAACGAGTATTCGCTGAAGTCGATTACCGCGGGTAGTGTGGACCTGATGAAAGAGACGCTGAAATTCACGGGCAACGAGTCGGTGAAAGTGGACGTGCGGGTGGCGAAGCGAACGAGTTCGACAGAATCTTCAACACTCGCCGTCGGCGTAAAAGGGCGGGCACTCGACGTCCTTAGCGGCGTTTCGTCGGTTGCCGAACGCGTCACCTTGTGCTGCCGGGAGTCGGGACCTGTCGAACGATTCTCGACGCCACTCCAGCCCGACGGTTCGTTTGAGTTCGCCGCGATTCCCCCGGGACGCTATACGGTGGGCTTGCAGACAAAAACAGGCACGCCGAATCTCTTCCCTGTCGTTCACGACATTGTCGTGGGGTCCAATAATATTTCCGAACTCGAAGTTCTATCCACCCCGCAGTTTGCGGAACTCGCCGCGCGGCTGGTCCTCGACAATGGCAGTTTTCTTCCAGACAATTTCTCCGCGACACTCGTGTTCACGGGCTCGAATGGCCGTGTGCGAGTTGCGGCCACGGCTCGTGGTGGAATCTACCTTGCTTCTGTTCCTGTGGGGGATCGTTATTCGGTGTCGGTTACGGACCTTCCTCAGGGGTATACCGTCAAGTCGAGTCCTGAGACGACGGAGGCTCGTCCCACAAACTACCCCGCCATCGGAGCTCCGACACCGCTGGCCCCCATCGTCATCACTCTGACGCGGGAATCTCGTTAGCGCCGTTGTACCATGACCTGATGGATACGATCTACCAGAGTGCACTGAATCGTGACGTGCCCCTGGCAACTCCCAACGAATTCAAACCGATTCCCATCGGCAGCATGCAAGTGTGGCCACCTGTCGTTCTCGCGCCGATGGCAGGCGTGACCAACTATCCGTTTCGCACGGTATGCCGCGAGTTTGGTGCGGGACTGTATGTAAGCGAGATGATTAATGCGCGGCCGCTCGTGGATGGTGGCGGCAAGACTCTTCGGCTCGCGGATTTCGGTCCCGAGGAATCGCCGCGGAGCCTTCAACTCTATGGAACCGATCCCCACTACATCGCCGAAGCCGTGAAGCGTCTTGTCGGAGAAGGCCGCATCGATCACCTGGATATGAACTTCGGCTGTCCTGTGCCCAAGGTCACGCGACGAGGCGGAGGAGCCGCAGTACCTCTGAAGCCGAATCTGCTGCGGGGAATCATTCGTGCTGCAGTGAGGAATGCCGGCAGTATTCCCGTCACGATCAAGTTTCGCACCGGCGTGAACGAAAACCTGATGACGTACCTCACGGCAGGGCGCGTCGGCGAAGAGGAAGGCTGTGCCGCGGTCGGGTTGCACGCGCGAACAGCGGCGCAGCTCTATCACGGTTACGCGGATTGGGATGCGATTGGAAAGCTCAAGCAATCTGTGAAGATTCCTGTGCTCGGGAACGGCGATATCTGGGAAGCCGAGGACGCGCTTCGAATGATGCGTCAGACTGGTTGCGACGGCGTCATCGTCGGGCGCGGCTGCCTCGGACGGCCGTGGCTCTTTCGCGATCTGGCCGATGTCTTCGCGGGCAGACCCACCTCAAATCCGCCGGGATTTGGAGAGGTCCTCCAAGTCATGTTCCGTCATGCAACGATGATGGCGGAGTGGTTCGGTCAGCGGTTGGGAATCGTCTCTTTTCGACGGCATGCTTCCTGGTACACGAAGGGATTTCACATGACGTCGGAACTGCGTGCGGGTCTCGTGCGCGTGGAGTCGCTCGAGGATTTGAAACGCCTCTTTGCTTCCGCCGAGCGTGAACAGCCATTTCCACCGTCCGCGATGCGCGTCATACGGGGAAAGACTTCAGGTGTGCAGAAGAAGGTGTCCCTGCCACTCGGTTATCTCGACGATCTTGAGGATGCGACGCCACCAGACGGTGGGGATGAGGAGATTGGGGACGGTGGGTAGGGGCGAAGAAAATTTGGAAATCGGACGAGTCCGGGGAACTCAAAACCGAAATTACAAGATCTCAAATTGGACCGGTCCGATTTCAAATTTTCCTCAGCATCCAGGCTATTCCGACATGTCCAAAACGCCGGCATAGTCGTCAAACTGGCGGGCGCGAACCGATTCGATCACATCCAGCACGGGAGACCACATCTGCGACCGCATATTGAAGAAGCCAACGGATGACCCAGAGCGTCTTCCGCGACCGGCAGCAAACCGAACAAACGTGCTGGCGGAATTGAGCGGCAGTGTCGCAACATTCTCGTAGAAGTCTTTCCAGTCATTGCCCTGTTGAAACAGGTACATCTCGACATTCGACGTGTAGAACACCGACAGCAACGCGTCGTGTTGCTTCATGTAATGCCCGACGGCTCGGATAGCCTTCGGACCGGCAAAGTCCCCAACAAGGGGAATGATCAGATTCCTCCGCTGGACATCCTGGATCTTGCGAAAGGCGTCTTCGGTGGCGAGGAAGCTCCAGTTGTGGCCTTTGCTGTCCGTATCGGCCATGAGTTGCCGGTAGGTTGGCATCCCCAGCGTTCCCTGATATGAAGAACCCAGGAAGGAATACGTCAGGTTGGGCCCGGCCTGCGCGAAGTTGCTCAACACGTACCGAATATCCAACTCGTCCTTGTCGGACAGTGGAAAGTGGTGCGTTCCCATCAGTTGCGAACGGACCCTTTTCAGATTGATCTCGAGAAGAGCATTGTCCCCTTCTACCTCGTCATAAGCGGCGAACAACTCTTGAACCCCTGCCTTTTCTGTCAGTCCCTGGGGACGCGCTCGTGAAAATAGAGTCGATACAAATTCGGTCCGATCCTGAGAAAGCTCGAAGATCGCTTTGTACAGCAGATGCTCGAGCAGGTTCAGCCGGCGAATGTCGATCACAAAGCTGATCTTCGGTTGGAAGGCGAGAATGTAAGTGAAATTCTGTTCGGGTCCGACACCGATATAGACATTTCCAGCCTTGACCCGTTCTTTGACCCTAGGGATGACGTCCTGGAGTCCCGACTCATTCGAAAGTAAATTATCAGACCGGAAATAGCCGTTCGGCTCAGAGAAGGATTCGATCATTTCCCAGAAATCGACGTCGTCGAGCGCAGCGGGAAGGGAGTCGGAAGAAGCGGTCTCGTAAATAGGAACAGGAGCACGCCGGAGCGCGTACGAAATAACGCCGATCCCCAACAGAATCAACGCCCCGACGATAACGACGACCCTGCGCTCTCGCCAATGAAACATTGTGTGATTCGACCCGCTCAGAGTACGATGTGCGAGCACTATATCTCAAAATTTCAAAGGGAGTGATCGAATGAAAGGAACTAGCATGAGTTCGTGGCGCGTACGCATTTTGCGGACGCTTCCACTTCTCGCCGTCGGAGCTGTGTCGTTGGGAGCGATGCTTCTTGGACAGAAGAACTCCGTACAACCACAGCCTCAGGCAGACAAACTCGCGCTGATTACGGTGCCGACTCGTGGAGCCGGTGGACGCGGTGGCGCGGACAAACCTGAAGGCGTTATGCCTACTGTTCCTGCGGGATTCACGATCAGCGTGTATGCGGAACAACCATCGCCCCGCATGATGGTCTATGCTCCCAATGGAGATCTTTTTGTCAGTTCTCCTGCCAGCAATACGATCCGCGTTTACCGCGATGCGAACAACGACGGCGTCTTTGAAGCTCAGGGCATTTACGCTGAGGGTGCTGCAGCCGGCGGACGCGGTCCGGCTGGTGCTCCCCCAGCCGGCGGGCCTCCGGCCGGCGGTGCGGGTCGTGGTGCCGGTGCCCCCGGCGGCGCTCCCGGTGGTGGGGGACGAGGTCCCGGTGGCGGAGCTCCTGGAGGTGCACAAGCTGCTGCTCCGACTGTTGATATAGCCGAACTTGCCACGAAGGTGAAGGCGGCTCCCGGTGTGAATCTCGGCATCAATGGTGCCATTCTTGGCGCGTCGGCGCCGGCTTGCACGCCTCCTCCTCCATTCCAGCCCGGACCGGGAACGCTGGCGCAGCCGTTTGGACTGGCTTTCGCCAATGGGTATCTCTACGCCGGAAACACGGCCTCAATCGTTCGTTATAAGTACACAAACGGCGACCTGAAGGCCCAGGGAGAACCCGAAAAGATTGCCGATCTGCCCCCCGGCGGCAATCACACGACCCGGAATATTCTCTTCAACCGCGCGGGCACGAAGATGTATGTCTCGGTCGGGTCTGCGTCGAACAACAATGCTGGTGAAGATTGCCGCCGCGCTGCCGTTCTCGAGTTCAATCCGGACGGGACCGGCATGCGTGTTTACGGTTCCGGCATTCGCAACCCCGTTGGCCTCGCGCTTCAGCCCGGGACGGACATCGTATGGACCGCGATCAACGAGCGCGATCAACTTGGGGATGACCTCGTTCCGGACTATGCAACGTCTGTGAAGGATGGCGGGTTCTATGGCTGGCCCTATTCCTATATCGGAAAGAATCCGGACCCTCGCTATGTTGGGGCCTTCCCGGAACTCGTGAATCGCGCGATCGTTCCCGATGTCTTGATTCCCGCGCACTCGGCGGCGTTGGGAATCACGTTCTATGAAGGCACGCAGTTTCCACAGCGGTATCGCAACGGCGGCTTTGTTGCGCTGCACGGATCCTGGAATCGCTCTGTTGCTGCTGGTTACCGGGTGATCTTCTTCCCTATGAACAATGGCCGCCCGGGTCCGATCGAGGACTTCACGTCCGGATTTCTTTCGAGCGATGGCGCAGGCGGAACGCCAATTACGGCATGGGGCCGTCCCGTCGGTGTGACCACTGCCCGGGATGGCGCTTTGCTGATTTCCGATGATGTCGGAAACAAGATCTGGAAAGTCAGAGCGGCTGCCGGCGGCGCCCGCCGCGGGAACTGAGACGAGAAAATCGGGGCCTGGCACTGCAGGCGCGGTCTGTGACCGCGCAAAATCATGAATTTGAAATCTTGCGCGGTCTCAGACCGCGGCTACAGTGCCAGGCCCCGATTTTCTCCGTCTCTAGCCGCAGGTTCATTCTCCGTAGTACGATAAGCCGCGATGACGAGGCGTGTTTACGGTCTGGCTGGTCTGGGTATTCTGTGCGCTGCCGTTGCTTTCTATGCTCAGAATCCGAAGGCGGACAATCTGCCCTCTCCGGGGTTGGCAACTCCAAACTTCAGTCAGGCTGTTCCAAAGCCTCCCAATGTAGAGCCGAAGGTTCCTCCAGGGTTTGTCGTCAGTCTGTATGCCGAAAATCTCCCGGGTGTTCGCTGGATGCAGTTCTCACCCAGTGGCGATCTCTTCGTATCTCAATACGCGCGTAGCACGATTACTGTTCTTCGCGATACAGACGGCGATGGCAAGCCGAACATGCAGACCGTTTATGCGAATGGCTCCGCGCAGCGCAATCCGCAGACGCCCGGGGGGCGCAATGGAAACCCTCCGCCGCAGGGACAACCGCCTCAGCTCAACGGCCCTGAAGTAGCGGTTCCTTGTGCAGCCGACGTGGCGTTGCCGCCTGGAACCACAGGGATTCAGAACCCGATGGGAATGGCATTTCAGCGCGACTATTTTTACGTGGCAAACACCGACAGCATTGTCCGGTACAAGTACACCCGCGGTGATCTTGAACCACAAAGCGAGCCACAGAAAATTGCCGACCTTCCCCTGGGTGGACTCCATGGCTGGCGCAACATCCTGTTCAATCGTGCCGGCACGAAGATGTATGTGACGGTCGGATCCGCATCGAACAATCGTGCGGGCGAGGATTGCCGGCGCGCCGCGATTCTCGAAATGAATCCGGACGGATCGGGCATGCGAATTTACGCGTCGGGGCTTCGCAATCCCGAAGGGCTCGCATGGCAGCCTGTGACGAACCGGCTATGGACTGTCGTCAACGAGCGCGATTTGCTGGGCGATGATCTGGTGCCGGATTTCCTCACATCCGTGCGAGAGGGTGGATTCTATGGCTGGCCATACTCCTATATCGGACAGCATTACGATCCCCGCTATGTCGGCTCCGACCTGGAGATCGTTAAGAAGGCGATCGTACCGGACGTCCTCATTACCGCCCACTCTACTCCGATCGGACTGGTGTTCTACACCGGTGAACAATTTCCAGCTCGCTATCGCAATGGCGCATTCATCGCGCTGCATGGATCGTGGGGACGCTCGAAGGCCAGCGGGTACAAGGTTGTGTTTGTTCCCTTCGTCAATGACATGCCTGGCGCAGTCGAAGACTTCATGACAGGTTTCGTTCTTAGCGAGGGAGGACGCAACGCCGATGGGACGCTGGCGCCGATCCTCCAATGGGGACGGCCCACCAGTCTGCTGGTTCGGCGGGACGGCTCGCTTCTGGTCAGTGACGATCAGAGCGGCCGCATCTGGCAGATCCGATACCGAAGCAACTAATTATAAAGAGACGCTGCGCGATGAAAGAAGTCGTGCAGACGGAGGGAGTTTAAAATCGGAAGATTCCCGAATTGGAGGTTCGAAAGTCGAAATCTCAAAATGGACGTTCTGCTCTGTGGCAAGGGTGATCCTGCCTGGTGTCTTGTAACCGATCGACGAGTGAATGGGCTGTCGATTGTAGAAGCCTTCGATCCAATCGACGATATCGAGTTTCGCCTGCGCCCGGGTTTCATAGCGGGTCCGATGGACTCGTTTTACGATTTCCAAATCCAGCTGCGTGGTCTCCAGCTCTCGACGCAGTCGCCTGCTCTCGGCCTCCGCTTCCGCCAGCGATTTCTTCACGGGTTTGGCACATTCCTCCGACTCAAGCTTGCCCGCCCGTCCTCGGTTGATCCAATTTCGCAGGTTGCCATCCGGAACGCCTAATCGCTTCGCCGCTGCGGCGACGCCGACCGATTCAGCCAACCGAATCGCTTGGACCTTGAACTCCTCCGTGTATTTCCGGTACCGAACCGGCCCTTTAGTCCATTTTGAGATTTCGACTTTCGAACCTCCAATTCGGGAATCTTCCGATTTTAAATTCCCTCGTCTCCTCTCCGGCTGCGGAGCCTCAACTCTCGTGAAACAACCGGCCCCACTTCGACGTGCAATAACATACTCTTGAGGAGCATGGCTTCATACCTCTTACTTACGGCGGCTGCTTTCGGAGCCGGCGTGATGAACGCGATAGCCGGTGGCGGGTCGCTTCTCACTTTTCCGGCGCTCGTCTTTACCGGGGTTCCCTCTGTCATTGCCAATGCATCCAGCACCGTTGCTCTCTTTCCTGGCGCGCTCGCCAGCGCTTGGGGGTACCGGAAAGACTTCACAAGTTTCGAAGGCGTGACGTTCCGATCGATTCTGATCGTGAGCTTCGTTGGCGGCGCCGTTGGGGCGCTGCTGCTTCTTTCAACACCGGAGAAGACTTTCGATATCATCGTGCCGTGGTTGCTGCTTGCGGCAACTCTGGTATTTATCTTCGGCCCGGGAATCGCGCAGGGGAAGCACCAGTTGTTGCAGGTCCGGCCGCTTCCTTTTCTTGTCATTCACTTTTTTCTCGGCATCTATACCGGATACTTCGGCGGCGCGCTCGGCCTGATCACCCTTGCCGTGTGGAATCTTTTCGGCCTTACGGATCTGAAGGCGATGAACCCCAACAAGATTCTTCTTGGGGGGCTGACCAACACCGCAGCGGTCATCTGCTTTGTCATCGCCGGAAAAGTGTGGTGGACGGATTCTCTGGTGATGCTGGCGGGCGCGGTTGTGGGAGGCTATGCGGGCGCTCGATTTGGACGCAAGCTCGACCCACGTGTCGTTCGGACCGTGGTGATTGCGATCAGCGTTGTGGCAACGATTGTCTTCTTTCTTCGCAAGACCTAGCGTGGGATACTGATGCACCCGGAGGAGCCTTTACGGTGAAGATAGCCATTTTTTCAGCAATATTTGTGATCGGCGCGGGCATTTTCGGCTTTGTGTTCAAGCCCAGCGAAGAGCAGCAGCGCCCGCTTGCGCCCGAGCCCGGAGCGGCCGGGGACGCGCACGACAGTCACGGCCATCATCACTAGACTTTCCTCCGCACGGAGGACCGCGTGAACCGAAGAGACTTTTTCGTTTCCGCAACGGCAGCTTCCTTTGCCTTAGCAGTTCCGTCTTCAGGTCTGTCCCGGCCGCAGTCTGCGGCGCCCGTGGCACGCAAAGGCCGCCTCAAGCAGGGCGTTACGATGGGTGTCTTCGCGCGCGGCACGAGTCTCGAAGATGCCTGCCGTGAAGCGGCGCGACTCGGAATCAAGGGTTTTGACCTGATCGGACCCAATGATTGGCCGACGCTTCGAAAGTACGGCCTCGTCCCTTCAATGTATCCCCAGGGACCCGGTGGAACTATTCCTCAGGCTTTGAACCGCACAGAAAATCACGCACGCCTGGAAACGTCGCTGCGCGCCGCGATCAACGAAGCCGCGGCGGCGCAAGTACCGAATGTCATCACGTTCTCGGGTAATCGCAATGGAATGGATGATCGCGTCGGGGCGGACAACTGCGTGGAGTTCTTGAACAAGGTCAAGGCACAGGCCGAAGACAAGGGCGTCACGATTTGCATGGAATTGCTCAACAGCAAGGTGAACCACAAGGATTACATGTTCGATCACATGGGCTGGGGCGTGGACGTGATGAAGCGCGTGAATTCGCCGCGGGTTCGGATTCTTTATGACATCTATCATGCACAGATCATGGATGGAGATATCGTTCGAACGATTAACGAAGACATCCAGTGGATTGCTCATTTCCATACGGGTGGAAATCCTGGGCGCCACGACATCGATGAGTCGCAGGAGTTGAACTATCGCTTCATCGCGCAGTCGATTATGGACAAAGGGTTCAACGGGTTTCTGACGCATGAATATTCACCAACCACGGGTCACGATCCGATCGCGGTGCTGAACAAGGCGATCGAGATTTGTGATGTGTAGATGAACATTTTTTCCATCCAGCTTTTCCTCGCGGTCATCCTCGCCGCACAGGCAGGCCCAAGCGAACGGCAACGCGTCGATAACGCGGCAGCAGACCGCGGCAAACT